>Ga0308165_1000068_pt1 | contig 275732 bp, 230 predicted proteins | sample PhyWR2_FD_201032 | JGI IMG/M metagenome (GOLD analysis project Ga0308165, IMG submission 201032) | Phyllosphere microbial communities from UC Gill Tract Community Farm, Albany, California, United States - DLSLW.R2 | ecosystem: Host-associated > Plants > Phyllosphere > Unclassified | place... | reverse complement strand
ATTCCAGAAAGATTGTAGGGTTTGCACTCCATCCGAACCTTGAAGCTACCGGCTGTATTATCGCTCTGGAGATGGCTATCAACGGGAGGAAAAAAGACTCACCGTTCATATTGGTTCATCATTCGGATCGGGGGATTCAGTATTGTTCTAAAAGCTATACTGAGCTTCTTAACAGGGACAGAATTGCAATAAGTATGACTGAAAGTGGTAGTCCCTATGATAATGCTTTAGCCGAACGTGTTAATGGAATAGTGAAAAATGAGTTCTTTCCAAAAAAGATATATAAGGATCATAAAGAAGCTAAAAAGAGCATTGAAATCATTATCAAAAACTATAACGATAAAAGGCCCCACGGTAGTCTGGACTTTCTAACGCCTAGCAAAGCCCATGATATGTCTGGTGAGATAAGCAAGCGTTGGAAACACTATCCTTATAAAAAAAAGGGCATGCAAGAAGAGCCGTTGGAGGCTGTCTGAAAATACAATCAGAAAAAACGCATTACAATTCTTTTATTAATAAATTACAAATTGTACACTTGTAAAGTAATATCAGAATTAACACAAAAGCGGTGTAAACTAATTCCAGTATTACTACTCAGAAGATGTAAACTAATTCTAGTATTATAACTCAAAAACGACAAGTAAAATCAGGACGAGTCATTTACTGTTTTAAGATTGAAGACAGTGACCACTCATTTCGCTCCAACATGTGCACTGATTATCGCTTAAAGTGTGCAGTCGGCTGATTTTTAGCGTTTTTAAACTCGGTTTTTAGCCTTCCGGAATCTTCTGTCGTCCGGGTAATAAAACGCGCTGCAGATGCTTTAAAATCCGCTTAAAAAGAAAGTGTAGATTGATCTTGGTGATAAAGTTTAGATGGCCTGTTTTTTCGTGCCTGGGCGCATTTAGGATGATGCCTGTTTGGCCTTTTAGAGATTCAGGGAACCAAAATCTATTCTGAAAACCTGGCAGGGCAGATCGCCGTACTTAAAAACCGAAAGCTGAAATTTCGGATGAACTTTTATCTTTGGGACAGATTGAATCAAATTTCCCTGGATCCAGGGACTAAAGCCGGGTGCACACTTTGGATTGAAATCCGGTGTCTACTATCCCTGAAATCCCCAGTTGCACGCTAAGCTTCTTCGAGCTTGAAATCATTCTTTTAGAGTAGAATATGGAATCCATCACCAAAAGTGACGAAGAACCACTATCCTGAAATCCCCATTATGCTATCTTTTTTCATTAAAAAATAATGAAAGATTTCGCACTAAGCCGATTGGGTTTCCTTATTTCTTCTGCATTTTTCTGAGCAATACTTAATCTCCTCCCAGACCTTCTCCCATTTTTTGCGCCAGGTGAAGCTGCGGCCGCAGACCGCGCAGTTTTTTTCAGGGAGGTGCTGCTTTTTAACCCCTTTCATGTTTCCATTGCTGCTTGACGTTTTATATTTTTCATTGGCTCTGGCCGGTTTTCAATCGTCATAAAATATCGAAGCCGATAGTGCTTTGGGATTTCACCTCCGCGGCGTTCCGGGTGGTGGTAATCCAGACTGGCTTCATATTTTTTCCGGTAATTGACAAATCTTCCGGCAAATATTCATCAAACTTTGTCTTTATCGGCCGGGATCTCAAACCAGAATTCCGACCCTTTGCCAAGTTCACTGATAACGCCGATCTTTCCTTCATGGCGCTGAATGATCTGCGCAGAGATAAACAGGCCTAAACCTAAGCCTGAAACCTGGTTAGAGGATTCCTCAACCCGGAAAAACCTGTCGAAAATGTAATCAACCTTGTCTTTTGGGATTCCTATTCCCTGATCTTTTACCGAAAGCCTAAGTCTCTTTCCATCGGATTTTGCCTTAATCTCGATCCTTTCGCCAGAATGTCCATATTTTAACGCATTGGAAAGGAAATTGGACAATACCTGCTCAATGCGGTTCCGGTCTGCGTATATCATGATCTCATCGGCATCGGTATGAACAGACAGGTTTCCCATACTGCCTTTCAGGCCATCCAGCGATTCGGTAATTACTTCCCGGATATTGAAATGTGCAAAGTTGAAACTCATTTTTCCGGCCTGGATTTTGGTTACATCCAGGAGGTCCTCGATCAGCCCTGTAAGTTTTCCCAATTGATTATTGGCCCGCTGGACGAAGTCAAGAATTTTATCGAATTTCTGATCTTTCGCCATTTTCATCGCAAACTGCAGGTAACCTTTTATACTGGTCACCGGAGTTTTAAGCTCATGACTGGCTATGCTCATAAATTCATCTTTCTTCTCCATAAGTGCCTTGGTTGCACCCTGGGCAATAACCAGGTCGGTAACCTCAAAGCCAAAGAAAGAAATTCCGTCAATTTCGCCGCTCGCGGAGAAAACAGGATTAAAGATGATATCGAACCATCTTTTAAGTATTTCATCTGAACCCGGGTCTTTCTTTTCAACCAAATAGGCATTTGCTATATAGGGATCGCCGGTAGACAGCACATTTTGCTCAATTTCTCTTAGTTCTGTTGAACTGAAATGAGAATTTTCACTGATCTTGGTCCCAATGTATTCCCTTTCTCCCTCGAAAGCAACGAAGGATTCGTTTACAAATTCATATCGTAAGTCCTTTCCCCGGCGCACGCTGATCAGTGCTGGCGCTTTTTTGAAGATACTATAGAACTCATCCTGTTGTTTTTTCATCAGTTCCTGGAGTTCCTTTCTACGTTTCTCCACGTTTTTCTGCTTGGTGATATCGATCACATAGGTAACGGCTTCCTTTGCATTTTCCTCATCCAGCACCGCAGAGCCGACCAGGACATCAATTTTTTCTCCGCTCTTTTTCAGGTACTGTTTTTCAAAGGGCGGACAAAAGCCCTCATTGCGTACCAGCTCTGCAGATATCTTACTGATGGGCATAAATTCATCAGGCGTAAGGTCTTCCCATTTGATTTCGCCTTTTTCGAATTCCTCCCGTGAATAACCGATCAAATCCAGGAAAATAGGGTTTGCAGTCTCGATTACGCCGGTATCTACATTGGAAAAAAGCATCCCGATTACATTTGAGTCGAAAACTTTCCTGAACTTCCGTTCTGTTGAACTCAAACGCACCTCAGTATCTGCAAGAATGGAAATATCAACGATGGATCCCAACATACGGTAAGGGATCTGATTTTCATCAAGCAGGATACTTCCCCTGTCGAGTATAGTGGCATAGCTCTTATCTTTGCGCATCAAACGGTACTGTGCACTCCAATGTTCGCTCCCTTTATTAATAGCATCATACACACTCGACCGTACACGTTCACGGTCATCAGGGTGGATGGCAGCAAAATAGAAAGAGATATTGCTGTTTTCGGTATTGTTTTCATAACCGAACATCGCGGTGAAATTCGCACTGCGCCACATGGTGTTATCGGCCAGGTTCCAGTCCCATATGGTATCGTTGGTTGCCTGTGATACCAATCTGAACCTTTTTTCACTTTCTGATAAGCGCCGTGTTCTTTCCTTTACTTTTATTTCAAGCTCTGCGTTCAGCGTTCTCAGATTTTCGCGGGTACCCAAAAGCTCGTTATAGTTTTTCCTTAAACGCTCTTCAGATAATTTTTGCCGGCTAATGTCGGTTAGGGTAGTGGCAAAACCATCCGACATCTTTACTGCGACCAGTTCCAGCCATGTTTTTTCGTTCAGCTTAAACTCCATTTGAACAGGGATACCCTTATCTACCAGATCGATGTATCTTTCCATCATGGCCTGATCAGATAGTTCGGGGAGTGCCTCACTGATGCGGGCCATAGTAAGCTCTTGTTTCTTTTTTTTGAGTATGCTCAGAGATGCATCATTAAACGCAATGCATTCAAAATCAGTGATAAAATGCTGGTTGTTCCTGATGGCCTTAAATGCAAGGACCGCATTCAGGCTTGCATTGAATACCCCGCCGATAATATTGTTCAGTTCGGTAATCTTTGAAATATCAACAAAAGTGATGACCACACCGTCCGTTTTCTTATCCTTTCGGATGTAGGGCATAATACGCATCAGACTTCTGTCCCCGTTACGGATCTGGATCTCTTTTTCAATCACCCTTCCGTTACCGAGAACCTTTTGGATATCACCATTGAGGTTCTCTGCTTTGATATTATTGGAAATCTGTTCTATTGAGCGGCCGATATCCGCTTCGATCAGGTTTACCATGCCGATTGCCGCAGCGTTAAATTTGCGTATGAACATGCCGCCATCGACGAAAATCTGACCGATATCCGTACTCCTGAAATAATTGTCCAGATCATCATTAAGATCCAGCAGTTCCCTGATTTTCAGCTGGTGCTCTGTGTTTAAAGTATGCAGTTCCTCGTTAAGTGACTGCAGCTCTTCATTGCTTGACTGAAGTTCCTCATTGGCGGATAACAGTTCCTCATTGGTGGATTGAAGCTCTTCGTTGGTGGTCTCCATTTCCTCAACGGCCATCTGCAGGTTGCTCCGGGTTTCGTTAAGCTCGGCCTCAAGTTCGAAGATGTATTCATTATGATTGCCTTCGAAGATTTCGCCCAACCCCGCCTCATCCTTTTCCTGCTGGAGATCAAAACTGTCTTCGCTGAAGATAACAAGCGTGAAACCTGTACCATTTTCCTGATCAGGTGGCTGAACGGAGATGTTAAGGAAAGTATCCTGGTTATCGCGCGAAAAACGGATACGTTTTAAATGGGTGAGCTGGTTTTCTTTCCAGGCTTTTCTCAAAGCGGTATTTAGGATGATCGATACTCCTTTGGGTACCATCTTCAGGATATTTAATTCAATTTTTTCCTGTGGAAGCGAGAGGTACTGGCGGTAATCGCCAATGGCATCCTGCATGATGTAGGATTTATCCACATATACCCCTGCATAGCCAAGGTCTCTGGTTAAAAAATTACTGAAGCTTTTTTCAATAGGGCTCATCACCAGCTCTACTGTACTCGTTTTGTTGCGCTCGGTCCCCAGTTGAGACCTCCCAATGGTATTATAGGTATTATAAGTGGCATAATTGATCCGGCCGGTTTTTTGATAGATTTTCCATTTGCTGGAAACTTCCGAAAAGCCGTCCCTCAGCGATGATGCCGTTTCGCTTGATCCAAGAAAAAGATATCCTTTCGGGACCAATGAGAAGTGAAATACCGAGAGGATGCGCTCCTGCAGAACGGTATTTACATAAATGAGCATATTACGGCAGGTTACCGCATCATTTTTGATAAATGGTGGCGATTTGATCACATCGTGCTTTGCAAATACCACCATTTTCCTGATTTCGGGCCTAACGCCATAAAATTTTCCGTCTTGCTGAAAATATTTCTTGAAGAACTTCGCAGGGATTTCTTTGGCGATATTTTCCGGATATTGATTGCGGGAAGCGATTTCAATACTTTTTTCGTCGATATCGGTGGCAAAGATCTTGATCTCCAGTTTTTTTCCTGATTTTTCTACACATTCCGCGGCCACCACCGCAATAGAATAAGCCTCCTGTCCTGTACTACAGGCACATACCCATATTTTTAGGGTATCGCCGTTTTCTTTTCGGTCGATGATCTCTTTCAGGTTCACCGCAAAGGTCTCAAAACCCTGATTATCCCGAAAGAATTTTGTTACCCCGATCAGAAAGTCCTGACCGAGTACTTTGACTTCTGTTTTATTATCCTTAAGAAAGCTTACATATTCCTCTAACGTTTTAATTGCATTCTCATTCATCCGGCGGCCGATCCTGCGGATGATGGTCGGAGTTTTATACAGATTAAAATCGTTGCCGCTCTGGCGGTGGACCATCTTGAATATTTCATCGAGCAGCTCCTCATTGATCTTGCCATTTTCCAGAACTTTAACGGGCTCTTCATTTACATAATTAAAAAGCTCGATATGCATCTTGGAAGGGGGAAGCACAAAATCTGCGTTTCCCGAAGCAATGGCACTGTTGGGCATGCCATCAAATTTCGCCGTAGCAGGATCCTGGACGATGACCATACCACCGTTATCCTTAACTGCCTGGATACCTTTGGTACCATCGGTTCCGGTACCGGAAAGCACAATGGCAATTGCCTTTTCTTTTTTGTCTTTGGCAAGTGTGTAAAGAAAATGATCGATAGCGGTATTTGGTGCCTTCGACACTGCTTTTTCTGCCAGCATCAACCGGCCCCTGTTCATCGTCATGAGCTTATCGTTCGGGATGATGTACACACAGTCCTGTTGGATCGCCATCTCATTCGCAGCCTCGAACACTTTCATATGTGTATGCTTTCCGACCAGTTCGACCAGAAGGCTTTTATGTTCCGAGGAAAGGTGCTGGATTACCACAAATGAAAAACTGGCATTTGCCGGCATATGGTCAAAAAAATCATGTATAGCCTCAAGCCCCCCCGCGGAGGCGCCAACGGCAACAATGTATTTATCGTATCGTTTTGAATCTGGCTTTGCTTTTTTCTCGGTCATTTTTTAATGGTAAAAACGGTTGCTGCTGAATTCGGAAAAGAAGCCTTTCAGCGATTCTGCTATTTCTAGTTCTGTTGTGCTCCAGGGCTTCGATTGTCCATAAACTGTCTGCAGCCAGAGTTTAAAAGAGTTTCTTGGGTGATAATTTATACCGTCTTTTTCGAAATTGATCGCCTGGTTGGGATCACCTCCCCACTTAATATCCCGGATCGATTCCGGCCTGAAGCAGATCAGAAAATTCCCCGGTTTTCTGTTGATGGGAATAACCAGTGCCCCGCTCGCAATCTCCCGAAATTCCTTGGCCTCCTCATAAACAGACCCAAGCTCATTGGTAGCAAAAACATTCCCTAAAGATCTATTTTCTGCCCACAACAACAAACCGTCCAGATCTTCCTGTTTAGGGGTAATACCCCAGCTTGTAACTTTTCCATCCAAAACAATAGAAAAACCGCTCGCACTGAACATTGTCGCCAGGTATTGCTGCTCATCCTGAGTGATGCCCAGGATAATGTCCCCTTTATTGAAAATATTTTCGGTTATTGATGATTTTTGTTGAAAAAGTGCTGAGGCGGATTGGAGCTCCTCCTGCTTGATGACAGCCGAAATCCGGTAGGAGATTTCCATGCTGAGCCATTCAAATATCGACCGGTGTTCGGAGCTAAGGTACTTGGGAGAAGTATGGTGACAGGAGATTAACCCCCATAACCGGCCATCTACCATCACACGGATGGACATTGAGGCGGTAACATTCATATTGGCCATATATTCCAGGTGTACACCGGCAATGCTGCGCAGGTTACAGTCAGATAGATCCAGAAATCCATTCGTTATTGGATTAATGACCGGAAACAATCGGGATGCCCTGTAGGCCCTGTTTGGGATCAGCCTGAAAGGGTTTTTGACATATAGTGCGCGTGCCTGTTTGGGAACGTCCGATGCCGGAAATGTTTGTCCAAGGTAACTCTCAAGCTCCCCGGTGATTTCCTCTGCGATAACCGTTCCGTTCCAGTCCCCATCAAATTGATACATCCTGATCCCATCAAAACCAGAAATGCGCCTGATCTCCCTGATACTTTCTTCACAGATATGCTGCAGGTTTTCAGTACCCTCCAAAATCGAAATAAAAGAACGTACTTCCTGAAAAACTTCAGTAAAACTCCGTTCAGGCAGGCTGTCACCTTTTTCAATTTCCAGAATAAAATAGCTGTCTTTAACGTGGGCAAGGATATCGAGTGCAAGAGCACCGGCTTGGGTATCGATGGAAAGTTGAAAAGGAATCCTGTTGCGGTTCCCTTTGGCAATTTCCTTTTTCATGTTTTCGAGATCAGTGGAGCTTAAGAGATCAGCAAGGTTTGTTCCGATCAATGTATGGATAGGGACAGTAAGTAAATCCTGCAGATTTTCACTTCCCTGAACAATTTCAAGATTCGCCTTATCTACTACCAGTAGAAAACCGTAATCCTGAATGGAATTTGTCTGATGTATCGCCAGGTTTCCGCAAAACTCTGTATCGTAATTTTTCTGATTGACCATATTTTATGTCTTTTTTCCAAGCCGCTAAGTTCTAATCCAGATTTTGTAACTCTTTAATGCAAAATCATCGTTTTAAGGTATCCAAGCAATAAAAATGCTGAAATTAAAAAATAAATCGCATACTGCCTATCAATTACCGCCCTGATTCGTTCTGAATTGTGCTTGGGGACTTTAAAACATCATTTACTGAGCTAATCATATTTTTTTACAACCCTTGGTGGTGCGATGGTGATGTGATGACACATTCATAAAAAACATCTTCCATCAAATAATTTTTGATAATAGATGCCGTTTTATGGCTGAAAGGGTCAGCCCAGAATTTTCGCTCTCCTGGAGTATTGTATTTTGATATAGCCATTGTTTTACTGTTTTGACCGCAGTTTAACAGTTGTAGCAGATAAGATGTTTTGAAGAAGGCGATATTTCTGAATTTTTTAATATTTATGTTAGTATTGACTTTAGACATCATATCAGCATATTTAAATAGCGTGTTGTATGCAGTGATCTGTATTGTTAAGGGGTTGCAGTTTGCTGTAGGAATGATTTTGCAGTTCGAAAATCAGTAGGCCAATGCCCTGATGCAGTTGGCCTGTATACTGATATCCTTTGAGTGCGTTCAGTTCTTCAAGTGGCGTATTGAATTTAGTTTAAGCTTATTTAAGAACCTGAAAACAGTTTTGATTGTTTTAATGGGACCGGTGCCGGTACTGTAGTGCTGCAAAGCGGTGTGAGCGGGTATCCATGGATGATATCTATTCCTGATGTTTATCGTTGAGGTATATTTCTAAAGACTAAGTTGATGGACCAGGCCGGAACAGGGGCGTCCGGCCAAACCTTTTCCTTTTGGGCACTGTTGTCAACTGAAGCTGCCTGTACAATACCAGGACCATTGGGCTTGCCCAGGCAGCAGATATTGGTCATTGCATAAATCAATATGACATGGAAAAAAAGTTTTTAATATTTTTTGCAGGGGCTGGGCTCAGCATTGCTGCATGTACGGGCAAAAGTGCCGATGGTAGAGATGGGCAGGATGGCTGAAGCACGAAAATTCTTTAAAGATACCGGCGGAAGGAAATCCCCAGGGCCGTCCTATCTGGGCTTTGATCAAGCGGATTATGGCTGGAAAAGTGATGTGGACTATAGGAAGCATCCGGAATTGTACCGGGTGGGCAGAGGAGAGCAGGGTGTACTGATCTGTGAACCCTACAAATCTATTATCGGCCCACTGTGGCGGTTCAGGAATCCGGATATTGCGCGAGGGAGCGCTAAAGCTATATACCGGCTGTTTGCCGGTTTTATCGATGGTGGGGACTTTGTTGGGGCTGACCTCGCGCGGAAGTACCTGCAGATGGGCTATACGCGTGCAAGGCGGTACGCCAATTACAAGGGTGGCCGGAAGTATGATAAGGCAAGAAATTATGCGGTTTTGGAAAGGGGAACTGGTGAAGAGCTGAAGGCGGAAGCTGCTGCTGTCTTTTATGGCTACTGGAAGAAAGCAGAGGAACATCCCGTTTATAAACAGGCCAAGGCAGATTGGAAGAAAGCTTATGGTTGATTTTTTAGGAGCAATTTTGATGATTAAGCAAGATAAGATATTATGGATGACAATAAAAAGAGCGGTGCTCTAGATGGTACCCATAGGATCAGGCTTGAAGCAGGGCTGATAGAAGCCCGTTATACCGGGCAGGGAGAGCCTTACCAGGTAGTGAGGGATGGAATTGATGCAGGGGAGTATGCTGCACTGGCCAAAGCTGTTTTGGGATCGGCAAACGATATTGCCCATGATTTCAAGCGCAGGGTGATCAGTGGATCGGGTGACGGCGAAGCATTTTTTGACTAAAGATCAGGATAGTCCCTGGAATGACTTGCTGAAGGGAAACGGAGTGATCAGGCTTGCCCGACCTATGGACCAGGTGATAAACATAAGGGCTTGAGTTTTTGAAAAGTAAAAGAAATAGCTGTCCACGGGCCCTCCATCCGCTCCGCTTTAGCCGGAAGATCCATGATGTTTTAGGATAGCTGAAATCAGATTAGGGCTTACAAAGCCGGTTTTACGTTTAAGGTGCCTGATAAATCCTGGAACGTTAACGGTGATCAAATGAGGTGGTGGACCTGATGCTGTCGGCGGTTACAGAGGCATTTCATCCTTAATTTATTGTAATAAAGGCCAGCTGGGCTCAATGTGAGGATACGACCGGGACTCAATGGAACGGCGAAAACCGTGCCGCTGACGGTTTTGACAACAATTTGGCAGCGGACCGTGTTCTTAATGGGATGGAACAGGAAATCAAAGGCTATTATTCAGGTACAAGCGGACTTATATTGCCCGTGCCCAATAAACTGCATTATCCGGAAGAGTTTCGGGATTCTTCCAGGCTTTGCTATTATGGTTCGCTGATGGGCAGTATCGAGATCAACAGTTCGTTCTATAAGATCCCAATGGCTGCTACGGTTAAAAAGTGGGCCGGTGAAGTGCCCGAGGGCTTCCGCTTTACCTTTAAACTATTTAAGGGGATTACCCATAACCCACAACTTGCATTTGATCCACATGATCTATGGAGTTTCATGGATGTGGTTTCGGCGGCGGGGAAAAAAAAGGGATGTCTTTTGGTACAGTTTCCCCCCAGTCTCAGGATAGGTAACTTTGCCCAGCTCTCTCGCCTGATGGCCAGTCTGCGGGATTATGATAAGGAAGGAAAGTGGAGAATAGCCATGGAGTTCCGCCACCCTTCGCTGTATGTGGATGAGGTAATGGAAATTTTGGATAGGTATAATCTGGGAATGGTAATACACGATAAGGGGATGGGGGCCGGGCCTGCTGCTGGTCCGGATACAGATTTCCGCTATCTGCGTTTTCATGGACCGGGCGGTAATTACCGGGGCAGTTATGCTGAAGATGTGCTATCCGAATATGCCGGTTATATTGCCGACTGGTTATCGGAGGGGAAAAAGATATATGTTTATTTTAACAATACAATGGGTGACGCCTACGGCAATCTGACAACACTGAGAAGGATGGTTGGCGAAATGGTATGATGGCCGGGGATTTTTAATCCTAGGCCTATTGCGGGGGTTCCCGGACCGAACTGTTTATCGGATGCATCTCTTTTGGCTGTTTCAGTTGATTTTCGATTTCGCCAGCGATCTGGTCGGCCCCAGCATCACCGAGTTTGATAGCTTGTTGTCCCTGCCGGCATGGTCATCGTAGTCGGTAAGCTGCCACTCTTCAATTTCATCCCGCTGGATCAAAACCCAGTCCGAACCCTCGTGGCTTGGCCCCCCGATAATCACCTCCCGGTGCGTGATGATAAAATAATCATCCTTTGGGATAATGTTTAAGGCGATATGTTCCCCGTTATTGGAAACTCGGATATCAAAGGTTTTCATATTGATGGAAAGCAGATTGGCGTGCTTTTGTTTTGATGCCAAGTATTTCTGGTGTAATGCGGATCCCTTAATGGGCCTGACCAAAAAATTGAACCGGGGATTTTTTTTTGATGGCAAAACTTTCCTGCCGGACCAGGGCTTCTTTAAAGAACGGTAATATGGAAGAATTAATTGCAGAAATCAAATCTTTTCTGGGGGAACGGATACAGGAGGCAGCGGTCAAAGGGCCCGCCGGGATCAACCTGGTACCGGCTGAAAATGAAGACCCGGTAACATTCGCGGCAGACCTCAAAGCCCCATCATATCTATTGTTGATGAATTTACGATGGTAAAATAAATCTGGTGTCAGACTCAGGTGAGGTTTTGGATAGTTTTTCACTTAACCGGTTAAGACTGTTTTTCCTTTTACTTATTATGGCCGGCCATTGGCCGGCTGCCAGATTATTCATACTGTTTTACTGAAAATGATGAAGATGTCGGCCGGCTTTTTCATTTGGACGCGAGCGGATCAACTTTGATCATTGTTTTTTGGATTTTTATGGGCTCTGATATTGGAAGTTTCGCTGATCTCAGTTTTTAGGGGGGCTGTTTTAAATATTTTGGTCTATAAGGGGATTCTTATGGTTCCATCAGTCCCGTCGCGTACTAAAATATCTGCTACCATCGGTCCGTCCCTAAATTATAAGTCAGGCAAAACTTTTGGCAGCGGGCCATGTTTAAATTTAAGATGCCTTGATTGTAAGGCTGGAAAAACAGAAATTTATAATGGATAAGATTAAAAATGTGCTTCAGTGCGGGAGTGATTATTACCGCTCCCAGTTTATCGGATCACAGAGGAGTAAAAAGATAGGGGATCATACCATGACTTTTATTGTCAAAGATGATACCGATCTATTAGCGTTTGCAGATGCGGCAAAAACGGTATGGGAATCGGTTGGGGACTATCCGGACAGTTTTACCGGTGTGGTGCGCACAGCAAAGGGAAATGCGTTTGCAACGTTTCAATATGTGGGTGCAATTAGCCTTGCAGTACAATAAACCATTTCAGCAAATAGCTAAGAAAGCAATTTTATAGGCATGATCCATTTTATCGCTATTGATATGCCGGGGGAAAATGGATTTTTATAACAATATTTGGTCCTGGCACTGATATCCGGACCATTAAAATGCAACAAAAGATAAATGAGTGAGATAAGAATAAGTTTGGAGGATGTCTACAGCGCTTCCCGTCTTTTTGTTGTAAAACAGTTTAAGCAAGGGGATCCCTATTTTGTCTACTATCCAGACACCACACTTTTGGCATCTATAATATGTACCGGTCAGGTGTGGGAACAGACCGGTGGGCGGAAGCTCGACGCAGAATTGATCAATGTACTGGGGGCACATATCGCTGCCGCCCGAAATAGCAGCCTTTAAGAATAGATTTTTCGCAGGTTGGCGATATGGGTCATTTTGGTGGTAAGGGTTCGGATCATGTAAAGTTTGACTGTTTGCGCATTGCTCCGGACCAGCTTTACAGCGATGCGGCAACACGATGTTTATGCCTTCGATCAGAAGCCTTGGTCCGATGAGTATGGAGCAGCCTTCCGGCACCATTCCCTAACCGCTTCCCTTCAGAGAGCGAGTGGTAATTGTTCTGCCACAGCTGAGCGGACTTTTGGCCGGCAGCATTGCCTGTTTTGCACTGGCTTGTTATATTTTCTCGCACAGGGAAATCAGCGGTCAACCAAAGAAAAACAGCGATAAATTATCCCCGGAAAAAAATGGTCCTCCGGAAGGCAATAGCCTACAACCTGCCCAGCGTTAACCAGGATTCCAAAATTGGGATTTTGATATCATTTCCATAGCATGGGAATTCCACTTAGGCGCCTGAGGTGAGGAGGGGATGCGCCGAAGGGACCGGGCCAGACCTGCCATCCGATGCTGATGGGTGAACCAACTGTAACTTGAGAAAGCTTCAATTAAAGCGGCTGGTGATCAGTTCGGGCTTTAAAGGTATCAATTAAGTTCCAAATTTGAACGGTACTCAGATACCTTAAAAAGTGTTCACCTTTTCTTTCTGATCATACTGAGGAACACTGGGGTAATGCCGAGATAGGAGGCTATATGTTTTTGCGCAATGCGCTGTTCGAGTTTGGGGTAAAGGTGCTGAAACTGTCCATAACGTTCTTCTGCGGACCTGGAAATGATCGAATTGACACGCCGCTGGTATAAGCTGAACCCATTCTGTGCCAGTATGCGGAAAAACCGTTCCAGTTTGGGCACCTCTATATACAGTTGTTCCAGTGATTGATAGCTGAAATACAAAAGTTCGGTAGCTTCCAGGGCAGCGATGTTATAATAGGCCGGCAACTGGCCGGAAAAGCTGGCCATGTCGGCCGCCCACCAATTTTCGGGACAGAACAGCACATTATGTTCCGATCCATTTTTATCCCGGTTGTACACACGCAAACAACCGCTGTCGACAAAGTAAAGATTCCGGCATATTTCGCCGGTTTTCAGCAGCAGTTCATCCTTATGCAGACATCTGGTCTGCACAGCGGAGGTTATCTGCTGCTGTTCCAGCGCATCAAGTTTAATGTGGAGGGCAAAGTTCTCCAGTAGGCGATCAAAAATTGTCATCCCTACAAGTTAGGCACAAATCCGACTATCTTGGCCATCTTATTTTCATCATCATATTCCACATAGTCTGTGCCCTTAAATTCGCCTAACCCTGGAATGTTGATGGTCCACGAATAATAACAGTGTCTGTCGAAATATTCCGGTCTGGTCAATAGCGAAAAGGTACGTCCGGGTATCTTCTCATGTGATGACATCACCAGATCAACAAATGCCTCAATCCCGGTTACCAGAGGTGTGTTTTTGTCCTGATAGGTGATCCCATCCGCCAAAATAGCTACAAATGCGGTTTTGACCTCTGCTCTGGTCTTTTCATTCCAGGCGCTTGTGTAGCGGTCAACTGTTTCTTTCATATTTTCCATACCCCAAAATTAAAGACTTAGGTCCAGCTAAAAATTAAAGTACTTTAATAAATGAAAAAAATGATGCTGTATATCCTGGCTTCAAAATAGTTTACGCTCCGCAGATAAGCTTTGGGTCCGGGATGGTATGATGGAGGGTACCGTGCTTTAAATCCTTGGGATAACGTTTTTCACGATCATTTTGATCCTGGGCAGCAGGCCGCTGTCTGTGGTCCCTGATCTGAGCAGCGAACCGACAAGGTTGAGCAGCTCATCGATATTGAAGGGTTTCTCCAGGATGGCATCACAGCCATAATCGGCCAAGGAAAGCAGGATTTTGGTATAGGCCGATGTAATGATAATAGGGGTCTGTTCAAAGCCGTCCATTCCCCTGATGGCCCCGCAGAGTTCCCCGCCGTTCCAGTCGGGCAGCATATAGTCGATGATAAAAAGATCCGGCCTAAAGCTTTCAGCTACTGCGGTGACCGTTCCCGGGCTATCACAGCCCCTGCACTGGTAGCCGTCGTATGTAAGGATTTCGGTAAGGGTTTCCAGCAGGACCAGGTCATCCTCAACAATCAGTATTTTTTTGCGCTCCATGGAGATTGTCATTTTGTTTGCTTGTATTTTACATTAACACCGAATGGTGCCTTTGGTTTTTTTGTGCTAGATCAGCGGGCCGATATCTTTATTTTCAAGATGGGCGATCCGGAAGATTTCCTTTGATACAATGGCAATGTTTTCCCGGAGTTCATCCAGGGAGCAATGCAGTATGCCGCAGGGCACGGGCAGACCCATAACCTCTTCCAGGAATTCTATTTTCAGTGGAAGCCCTCTGGATTTCCCAGGATGGCCCGATAGTCTTGAAAAGATTTCGCGGGCCTGCTCCCGGTCGCCCCCCAGGCAGAACCTGCCATAGGTGATCTGTTTTCCACCCGGCCCCTGCAGGCTGATATCAAGGGTAAAACGCTTATCCATGGTATGTTTTGATAAATGGACCATAACTCAATTAATTTTCTGTTGACCTTTTCTTTTAAAGGTATATCCACGAGGATCAATCGCTGTGCCAATGCGTGTTTAGATCGGATGGGAGTGGTTTTAATGAAATATTTTCATTTTTTCTGAAAATTTTTCAGTTCTGCTGCTGAAAAATTTTCAGTGGTATATCCGCGCCTCCTAGAGGGTGTGAGATTAAACTTTAAACGGACGGGGAAGGCGACAGTCTACCTGCTGGCCGCCTGTCCGGTCAAATGCACATTGTACAGACAGCAGGACGAAATCCTTTTAAAAAAGCTTCCTTTCGGGTTATCTTTGCCGCATGACACCCCGCTAAGGGCCGATCCGAACAGTAAGACCAGTGTGCCTGTCCTATACCATCTGAAAGCTTTCAAGCTGCTGATCGAATCCAATCTTTTGGGTTACTTATCGTGTCAGTGCCGGAACAACTGTTGCCTCCCAAAGATTTGTTTATTGAAAATCGGTGAACAATCCTGCGGAATCACTGTTGGAACTATATGTTCCTGTATGCAGCAGGAAAAAGATAAAATTAACCGGCATGGATAACAGTAAGAAAGAAGAGAAAATGGGCAGGACAGACGTGGTGCCCAATGAAGAAATCAGTGGCAGTGATGCTGATAAAGCCTATAATGAAAACGGGGATTTTGGAAAGGGGGCATCCTCAGATAAGGATGCTGAAAAAAGCGATGTTCCGCCCGGTAGCGATGCAGACGGACAGGTCGGCCAGTAAAAGAACAGGGGCTGAATGGAACGGCAGTAAACCCGATGTGCTTACCGTGGCCGCTTTAAGGTCAAAAAAAAGCCCCGGACAATAGGCCGGGGCAGGTTCTTACATCGGCGGGTTACGCTTAGTGGTATCCCTTCTGAGGGTATCCCTTTTGGTAGAGTCGCGTTTTTTGGGTTCGCGTTTCTGTTTTGATTTTTTTTCGGTCTTTTTACCGGTTGTGTCCTGACGGGTCTGCGCAAAAGTGCCGAAACTGAACACTGATAGCAGCAATAAAACAATTACTTTTTTCATAATGATAGATTTATCTATATAACACTGCTTTTGGTGCTAAAGTTTTCACCCCAAACCACATATATGGCTGGAAGGCAAAACAGTTCCAAAAATGATACTGGTGGCAATCGAGAGGAAAACGGATGCTGGATAGGATTTCGGCATCTGGCGTGCAGGCCATGTCGGCGGCAACAATTGATCATCCAGCACCATAGCTTTGATAGAGACCAGCGAAAGCCAAACCAGGTCCTTTACCATTATCGATCAGGTCTGGATGATTATGGAACACATTTCCGGGAAAAGAATGTCCACGCTGTCTGAAAACGGAATGATTTGCAAAGTGCCATAACCGATCAGCCAGAAGAATTTTAAATTAAAAGACCAAACAATTTCCTTCCTAGCGACTTATTATTAAAAATTAACCCTAAGCAGCAGAACATTCCCTATGAAGCCCATTAAAAAATACCTACTGATCTTAAACCTGTCCGCAGTGATCCTCACCATTGCAATCAACTACCTCTCCAGTGCAGGACTTCTGAACGGAACAACTATTAAAGAAATTTCGGGAAGATATAACAGTCATTTCACCCCGGCCGGTTACGCTTTTTCAATCTGGGGCCTGATCTATTTGGGCCTGTTAGGATTTGCTGGCTACGCCCTGATCAACAGAAAAGATGCCAGCCTCGCCACAACTGTAAACAGGATCGGCTGGTTATTTATACTTTCCTGCCTGGCAAATTCATTATGGGTAATTGCCTGGCTGAATAATTATCTTACCCTATCGGTAATCATAATGATCCTGCTGCTCACAAGCCTGATTTCGATCATCATCCGTACAAGGATGGAACTTGATGCCCATCCGCTTAAACACTATATCTTTATCTACTGGCCCTTTGCTATCTATGCCGGCTGGATAACAGTAGCCCTGATCGCCAATATCTCAGCCTACCTCACCAAAATAGGCTGGGAGGGCTGGGGCATTTCACCATACAATTGGGCAATCGTTATGATTGCTATAGCAGGAATCATCAATGTCACCATGGTCATCACCAGGAACCTCCGGGAGTTTGCAGCAGTTGGCATTTGGGCACTGTATGCCATTTCCGTTGCCAATCAGCATGAAAACTCAGAAAACATCCGATATGCCTGCTATGCCACTATCGCTATTGTACTGGCATTTATCATTGCCAACGGTGCCAGGAATAAAAAAAGCTCCATTGACAGTATGTAAAAAAATATCCGGGCTAAAAAGAAAAAGCCTCGGCTTAAAACCGCGGCCTTTCATTATCAATTAACCTAAACTGATAAATACCAACCAAATATTTATACACCAAAGGTATACCCGTAACATTAATATAGGATCAAGAACAGGTAATAAAGGCGGGATGTAACTGTTAAAGTTTGTTAATGTTTAATACATCATTATCTTTCCAAGGTTTTCAGACTTCTACTAATCAAACTACGCTGAACCAAAATATTTCTTTTCCTTATCGGATTAGCTTCTGTGCCTCTGCACAATGGTCAAAAAAACTGGAAGTGCAATTGACTGTACAAATCTTTGATTTAGGTAAGACTATTGGGCTATCCGATTCGGATGCGGCTGATTTCACAATCTGTGTGAATGTGGCCACTTCTGAAAGTATAAAAAATGCAGCGGATTGCCTACGCTAAAAAGAGTTCCAGATAAAAAACTGAAGTCAAAAGGAATAAGCAACCTTGAGGGCATAAATTGTTGACACAAAAGCAGTCTTCAAGGATCACCATCGTATTATTTGAACCGCCATTTGGCGTTTCTATGGTTACCCTGAAGACCTCATTCTGCTTTTGCGTTCATTAAAATATTGATATCAATATTACATAATTTAACCACGTTAGAGCAGAATGGCTTAATGTTGCCGCCTTCCAATGCTGTTGGATAGGTAAATCAAAATCCTGATGTTAAGGCTTAAGCACTACTTTTACGCAATCCTCTTCCTTTTCATCAAATATTTTGTAGCCATGGGTTGCCTCTTCCAGCGGAAGCGTATGGGTAATGATATCGTCCAGCACTACTTTACCTTCATTGACCAAGCCGATCAACTTATCGATGTAATTTAGGACGGGGGCCTGACCCTGTTTAATGGTAATCCCTTTATCAAAAATCCGGAATAACGGGAAATTATCATAAGGTGATCCATAGACGCCCATGATCGAAACCGTACCCATCCTGCGGACGGCCTCGAAACACATTTCCAGCACTTTTATTGATCCCTTTTCAAAGTTTAGGGTTGCCTTCACCTTGTCAAAAAATGTGCGTTCGGGTTCAAAGCCTACTGCATCCACGCAGACATCTGCCCCTCTTCCGCCGGTCATTTCACGTATCGCTTCCACGACATCCACTTGATGTGGGTTTAAGGTGTCGACATTGTTCACTGCTTTGGCTTTCGCCAGGCGGTAATCAAGGGGATCGATCGCGATCACCCTACTTGCACCGTTTATCCAGGCAGCCTTTTGTGCCATAAGGCCCACCGGGCCAGATCCAAAAATCGCCACTACTTCTCCTCCTTTGAGCTGGGCCCAATCTATCGCGGACCACCCTGTTGGGAAGATATCGGTCAGGAACAGGGCCTGTTCATCGCTCAAATGCTCGGGAACAATGCGGGGGCTAATATCTGCATAGGGAACCCTCACGTACTGTGCCTGTCCCCCAGAATAGCCTCCATAAAGATCCGTGTAGCCGAAAAGTGCGCCACCTTTCTGATCGGCAACGTTTCCGGCCGGACCATAATTTTTGTAGTTCGAATTTTCACAGGCTGGCGAGGCTTCATGGTTGCAGAAAAAACACTTTCCGCAGGAAATCGGGAAAGGCACTACCACGCGGTCGCCTTTTTTCAGGTTGGTGATCGCTGATCCTACTTCCTCTACGATGCCCATAAATTCATGGCCCATCACCATTGGATCTTTTTGCGGAACTGCCCCGCTTAATATATGAAGGTCAGATCCGCATATGGCTGTAGAAGTTACTTTAAGGATTACATCTCTGGGGTCCAGGATCTTAGGGTCCGGGACATTATCCACACGGATATCCCCTGGTTTGTGAAATACTGCTGCTTTCATTTCGTTTATAATTTTTTGTTTTACTTGTTTTCCTTCACAGGTGCCTGTACTTTTTCCATTTGTTCAGCCTGCAGATGATCAGGGGTAATATTTCCGAGGGCTACCTGTACTTTATTTTTAAACCCTGAGACAACCATATCCTTACCTTTCATCAAAGCTTCATAGCCATCTTTGGCTACCTGTGCAGGGTCGGCGAGTTCACCTTCACGCACGACCTTTGAATCAAGCATGTCAGCCTTGTTGAAAAAATCAGTGTCGGTCGCGCCCGGCAGCAGAGAGGTTAACGTGACGCCTGTATCCTGGATTTCGGTACGCACGGCTTCATTAAAAGAGTGAACAAACGCTTTGGTCCCGTGATAAACCGCCTGATAAGGCCCTGGTGTTTTTCCGGCAATTGAGGCCAGGTTTAATATTTTTCCAGCTTTCCTGGCCACCATTTCCTGAACAAAAAGTTTAGTAAGTACTACAAGTGAAGAAATATTGAGCTGGATAATATTCAATTCCCGGGCAAGATCAGTTTCAATAAACTTCCCATAAACACCCTGCCCGGCATCGTTGACTAAAACATCGACCTGAAAACCTTTTGCCGAGACTTCCTTGTATACCTCTAGTGCTGCATTGGGATCAAAGAGGTCCTTGCTTATAGTTGCCACTTCTATACCTTCCTGACCAAGAAGCTGCGCAGTTTTTATCAATTCCGATTCATCCCTGGCCACTAAAATCAGATTGAAGCCATCTTTGGCAAATAATTTGGCAAGTTCATAGCCTATTCCACTGGTGGCACCGGTAATAAGCGCACAATGTTTAATCTCATTCATATCTTCAGTTTTAAAAATTACAGGCCGATCACCTATTATTTTCAACACTATATTTTTTCAAAAAGTTTTGGATATGTTTAAGGATGCCCTCAGGATCCCTTATAGCACTTTTTTTAGAAAGCTATTTTGCTTTAACCTGTGGTTTTGTAAGCATGCTTGACATTTGAAAATTATTTGCTTTCCCCCTGCAAACAATCCTGGACATTATCTGGTTAGACATTCAAGGACACGTTCATTGCAAAAGCAATTTCAATGTCCTGCTCTGCTGGTGCATTTATGCGCCAGCATTTTGTTGAACGGCGTGTGAACTGGGTAGATAATTTAGCCTGCCATTTTAAAAACAAATCATGGACAGAACCGCAAAAACCTTATTGTGCAGCTTAAGCGGCACGAGTTTTATGACCCTCTCGAGCGCAATTTTTTCATTGGGCCGACAGGACTTCAGAGAGCCGGAACATTTAAGCAGGCTCATAGGCAGATTACTGCCGTTCAGCTCAGGTGAAATGAATGTATTGGCCGGATGGGCTGCCCACTACGGAATGGGGACTTTATTTGCTGCGCTTTACGTAAAATTATGGGAGGATAAAAAGCTGGGCTATTCCTGGAAAGAAGCAATAAAACTTGGACTTGTTAGCGGTATTGTAGGAATAGGCATCTGGAAAGCCACTTTTAAAATTCATCCGCTCACGCCTTTTATGAATTATAAACGTTTTTACCTTCAGCGGATTCCGGCCCATCTCGTATTTGCCGCTTTCGCCACGCTTACTTACAGTATTATTAAGGCGCAGGAACCCATAAAGCAACAGCAGATGGATGGACCGCGGCCAAAAGCAATATAACAACTGGGGATTTCGCTGGCACAGGTTCACCGTTAAAATAATAGGGATTTTTTTACTGTATCGGACTTTCATAGAATGAAATTATTTAAACCATATCAGCATTATTAATGTTCTAATAGAATAAATGTATTGCTATGAACAGAGGTATTGATCCAAAAGACTGTGATGCGGAAGATAACAAAGGGCAAGCAGACAAAAGCCCAAACGAAAAAAAAGAAGTAGATGATAATGCGCTTCAGCGCGGCCTCACCGGAGAAACCGATGATCAAGAGGATGTTGGCGGAGACCTTGCAGGCAACGCTGGGGGAAACAATTAAAACTAAATTTAAATGTTATGATAAAGAAAACTAAACTAGATGCTGCACTTTGCAACTATGATGAAGACTGCGGCGAAATAACCTATGGGCATTTGATCCCAGCTGTTAAACAATCGGCTAAGGCCAAAACAAAAGGCAGGGACAAAATGATGCTTTCCGGAAGTTTCGATCTGAATAATAATAACCAGTCAATGGTGATTTCCCGCATTGCCTAACCTAGACCATAGCAGATTCCGATCCAGGAGCATGCAGCATTTAAGATTAACGAATTAAAAGGATACAGATGAGAACAGTACACACCGTTTTTATTGCAATGGCATTTCTGGCTTCAGTACTCACAGCCTGCCAAAACCCATCAGAAAGGGCAAAAGGCCCATATCAAAAAGATTATGGAGATACCGTAAAGAAAAAACCGGCAGATTCTGCTGCAGCACAACCCAGGGTAAATCCTGAAGATACCGTTAGAAAATATTAAAAAGGAATAGATCACCCAGGCACTATTCAAAACCCCTGCAGGCTCACGCACCCTGATGATATTACCATATTAACATAATTATGGCCGAATTACCTGATTTAACCGTTTTCGCACAGATCCTCTCCCGCAGGTTCAAAGGAAAAAAACTTGAAACCATCGAGGTAAGCGTCGCTAAAAAACTTAATGTTCCTATAAAGGAATTAAAAGAAGCACTAGAAGGAAAAGAACTAAAGGCAGTGGAAAGGGCTGGAAAAACTATCCAGCTGATTTTTTCAGGCCCCCAGGTTTTGGGCATCCACCTGATGTTAAGGGGGGAGCTTCAATTGATTGAAAACGGTGAAGCGCCACGCTTTCAGATCTTGGGCCTACATTTTAAAGGGGGAGACGCATTTGCCATAACAGATATGCAAAAACAGGCCACCCCAACCCTAAACCCTGAAAAAAACGAGATGCCCGATGCGCTCGAGATGGATGAAAAATACTTCATAACCTTATTGGCAAAAAAACGCAGCCTGATTAAAACCGTGCTCATGGACCAGCACCTGATGCGCGGCATCGGAAATTCATATGCAGACGAAATCCTTTACCATGCCGGCATTTCACCGTTTTCTGTATCGAGATCGATACCCGAAAAGCAGGCATTAACATTGTATAAAAGCATTTCTACCGTTCTTAAAAAAGCAATCAAAAAAATAGCAGCAGAAAACGGCGATGAACTTACAGGAGAATTACGCGATTTTATGGATATCCACAAAGCCGGCCTAAAAGAAACTGCTAAAGGTGAAAAGATAAAAACCGAAACAATTGGCGGACGGAAAACTTATTACACATCTGCCCAGAAACATTTCGAATAATTAGCCGCTTTAATAACCCATCAAAGCCCTTCCAAAACCTTTTACTTTTATCCCCTTTTTTCTTATAAAGACAAAAGCGTGGCAACACGATCTGTAACCTATACAAGTACAATGTTTAAACCAGGCCGCTTCGTCCTGGTTGGCTTTTTATTTTGCTTCCTCATTTTTTTTTCTCCTCCTTGCTGCCGAGCTCACCGCTTTAAAAGATGTAGCCGACTTTACTTCTCTGGGAGAAAAAAGAAAAACTTATATATCCGGATACTTAAAACAGCTCAATGGATTACTCAGCACTGATAGCCAGAAAGAGATGAAAATTGATGCTGAAGATAGCCAAAACCTAACCGAACTTAAAAGCTTAAAAGGGCAAGACTTTAGATCGCAGCTTAAAACATTGATCATGGATTCAGACCAGGAAATGATTGGTCTCCATGCCAAGGCCACTTCTTCCCAAGGGGTAATTGATGCCGCTTTACGCGCCTGGGCAAAAGAATCAATGCTGTTAAACCATCTTAAAGATAGCCAGGCATTACCGGTAAAATAAATTTTAAGCGCAAACTTTTGCTTAATACTATTGACTGCCTTAAAATAAAAAGTGCCGCATTTAGCGGCACTAAAGAAATTATTGAATTTCGATCTGTCTCGAAACTGCTTTGGCTTCTTCCTTTTTCGGAAGGTCGAGTTTAAGGATTCCATCGGTATAACTTGCCCCGATGCGGTCCACATCTGCACTTTCCGGCAGGGTGAAAACTCTGGTAAAGGCCGAATAATTATACTCCCGCCTGTTATAGGTTTTACCCTCACTGTTATTTTCACTGCGTTGCGCAGTTGAAATGCTGAGCACATCGCGCTCCACCGAAACTTTAAAATCTTCTTTCCTCAAGCCTGGTGCTGCAAGCTCGATGTGATAAGCTTCATTTGATTCTGAAATGTTCACTGCTGGTACACTGCTCAAACGGCGGTCGGTAAAAAAAGTATCCCCCAGTACCGATTCAAAAATATCATTAAAGCCTGGCAATAATGAACTGTTCTTTTTTTCTGGATTGAATTTAACCAATGTCATAGCTTTTTTCTCCTTTTAATGTTTTAATAATAAATGGACTATAAATCAATTAATTTTATCAGTCAACCTTTCTTTAGAAGGCTACAAACAAAATTTATCAACTGCTGTGCCATTGCGTTCAGCTTGCCGCCAAACCCTTTTTTTCTGAAAAATTTTCATTTTTTCTGAAAAAATTTCAGTTCCTGCACTGAAATTTTTTCAGTTTTTAGTAGATATAAAACAAAAAAATCCGGAAGATCTTTCACGGATTTTATTCTTTTAAGCTGGACAGACTGCTATTTGTTTGTATTTAGAGCTTTCTGCGCTTACTGGATCTCGTCTTTGCACCACAGGGCATATCTCGGGCACTTTGAGCACTCAACTTTATTTACCATTCAAGCAGCAGTTGCTGGCTTCCCTTTACTAAAGTCTCCAGATGGCCCTCCTTTGTAGCTTGGATATTGATCTCTGCTCCGTTTTCATCTGTTAACCTAAAATCAGGTAGTTTATCTTCCCCGCTGTTAATGATCCTGATCCTGCAAAAAATGCGCTTATCTCCACTCAGGCTCAACTCAAGCTTCCGCTGACCATGTTTGATCAAAGACTTTAAGGGATAATCACAATAGAGCAAACATTCCTTCATAAGGTTATGGTAGTGGCGGGGCAGGATGCCGAAGGCATTGCCAGCGCCATATACTTCCTGCCCCACCTGTCCGCTTTTTTCCCATCCGTCATGAAGATCTTCCAGGGCAACCCAAAGCTTGCTGTCCACCTCGCCGACTTTTACCTCCTCCGAGAGCACATCGCCCGATAGCATTGGCGGATAATAATAGGGGGCACGGTCAACAAGATGGCGGATATATTCGGTGATAAGTGTGCGCAAAGCCGGCAGGATTTTCACGCCCCTTGCATGTTTTAGGTAATCGTGTAAGGCGCAGAATACTTCCTGTTCCTCGTAAACCGCAGTATAAGGTGCATCGGATAAAGGGAACAGAGCAAAAAAAGATGGGAAAGCCTTTCCATAGCCATACTGGCAGTCCCAAAGCTGTACGTTCTGAAAAATATTTGCAAGGCATAGATTGGACAGTTCAAGATAAACGTTTTTGCCTGTGAGCTTAAACAACCGCAGCAAAGCCCCAGCTGAAAATGCAGTATTATTGGCCTGATAGAAAAGCTTAAAACCCTTTCCCCGTAATGTTCTGGCTGCCTTTTCAGCCTCTTTGAGATACCTGTGTTCCCCGGTAAGCTCGTGGGCCTGGATCAATATGTGCGCATATAGCCCCGCCACATCATTTTGCCCGCCTTCGCCCTCCTTGGTTTCGGCCTTGACCACTTCCAGGGTATCCATTTTATAAAATACCGGCCAGTTGTACCTGAAATGCCTTGCTACTTTCATTGCATAGGGAAGCGAACCAAGAAACAGCCTCTCTGCGTTTTTATCACCCAGCAGCGCCAGCCGCGAAAGATTTAAAAGTGGGTGGTGAAGGTACCACGAGTCCATTATGTTCGGCTTTTTCTGCTCCTCTTCCCCTTTCAGTTTTCCCTGTGCAGCAGGTAACCATCTTACAATAGTTTTTAGCTTCTTATCGTAAAATTCATTCAGCCCGTCTTTTATTTTTTCGGTTACCGGCAGTTCCCGGCCGCTCCATCTGGAAAAGTCTATCAGGGGAAGCAGCACAGCGAGCTGCACCATGATTTCCGGAGGGGTGTCGTAGTCAGAAACATAAGCATTAAAATAGTGTTTGCCTTCTACCTGGCACCAGCAGCCCGGAGATTCGGTAAGGTCATGCAGCCCTTTTTCCAGAATATCCGGCCAGTGGATATAATTCGTTTTACGTGGAGGGATTTCCAGGTAAACTGCTGCCAGCATTTCAAGATACTGCCTGGTAAGTGCAGCCTCGTCTTTGGGAGTCTGGCCATCGAATGCTATAATGGCGTCGCTGATGGTATATTCCGTGTTCCCTTTTAAGGGAAAATCGCCTGAAGGAGGTAATGAAAACCCGATCTCCGGCCAGATCCCACCCACCGTTTCAGCAGCTGAAGTCTGGGTATCTTCGTTATACCGCCCAAGGCTCGTCAGGTCCTGGAAATAAAACACACTGCCCTGCTTTTCCTTTTCGAGGGAAAAATACACGGTTCCCGAACGCGTTCCGACCTGTTTGACATGTACCTTACCGGTTGCCCTTTGCTGGTTCTTGTTTTCCTGAAAAATAATATCCCTCGGCCAGAAAGGGATATGAAGGCCGTTTTTGGGAGTGAAGCGTGTCTGGAACTTCAATACCGGGTATTCTTTCTCCAATACCGTTATCTGTATTTTCAAAGCACCCAGAATTGAATGCATGGAAAGATTGACCCCATTTTCGCTAATATTTTTTCTCTTGAGTTCAAGCTTCCCTTCTGGGCAATAGGCCGCGCGGAAGGTGCATTCCCCTTTTTTCCAGCCGACCCTGATGTAAACCGCAGACGGGGCACAATAGACCGAGAAATGGTAAGAGCCAATGGTTTTACTGAATAACAGCGGCAGGTTATCATTCGCAAGCGATGCAGCTGCAATGGCCTGCCATGGTGAAATTGCGTTCATAGAAAAAATATCTGGTACAATCTGAGAACACTTCCCGGGCACAAATGGTTTTTTGGGGCGTCTACCAGACAAAAGGGGAGGGTGAAAACTTAGGATACCCATGCATTGTTTCTAGGTTATGAAAGACCTAGCCACAAGATTTTCTTCAAATCCTATTTTGTTGCCCAAAGATCTTGCACCAAGTGATCCCTCCCTGCAGGTGATCGGTCTGCTCAATCCTGGGGTATTCCGTTATCACGGAAAAACCTGGCTGCTGGTCAGGGTAGCGGAAAGTAGGGCCCAGAAAGAGGGCTACGTATTTTTTCCGGTTATGAACGAAATGGCCAAACTGGAAATTATAGAAGTTGCCCTGAACGATCCAGAACTTAAATCAACTGATGCCAGGGTGATGAACTATCGGGGACTCGACTACCTGACAACAGTTTCGCATCTGAGGCTGCTGAGCAGTGAGGATGGCATTCATTTTTCACCTTACGAAGAGTTTCCGGCGCTCTATGGAATGGGCGAGTTGGAACGCTTTGGGATAGAGGACTGCCGCGTGAGTGAAATAGAGGAGCTATTTTATCTCACCTATACCGCGGTATCCGCTTCAGGGGTAGGCGTGGGACTCAGGACTACCAAAGACTGGATAAATTTTACCCTGCCGGTCATGATCCTTCCTCCCCATAACAAAGACTGCGCAATTTTTGAGCGGAAAACCGATGGGAAATTCTTCGCTCTTCACCGTCCCAGTTCAAAAGAAATCGGAGGTAACTTTATATGGATATGCGACTCGCTGGATGGGGAGCGGTGGGGGAACCACAGGTGCATCATCAAAACCAGGCCAGGGATGTGGGACAGTGAACGTGTTGGTGCCGGGGCCTCGCCGATATGGACACGGAAAGGATGGCTGGCCATTTATCACGGTGCAGATGAGGCCAACCGTTACTGCCTTGGCGCGTTTCTGCTTGATCATCTTAACCCTGCAATTGTTCTGGGCAGGACAATCGATCCGATTATGGTACCCACAGAACCGTATGAGCTAAGCGGCTTTTTCGGACAGGTCGTATTCACCAATGGGCATATTGTTGAAGGGGACAAACTGACCATTTATTATGGTGCTGCCGATGAATTTGTCTGCGGTGCGGAGTTCTCCATCGCTGGGATTTTGGCGGCTACCGTTTCGGTCCTGTAAGTGCCGTTCCGTAAACGCAACCTAAACAACGTATCCGCAGGTCAATCGTTGTTGGAGCCATGGCACTTACTCTGTTTGTGAAATTGCTGGATCTTGCCGGTTAAACTAGCCGCCCCCCGATTTAATAAGTCGATCAATGTCTACGATTACGGGATGGTACACGTTTTTTTTAAACATTATAAATGCTCTTTTTTCAACATCTGATTTATACTCGTTAGAAATTTGTCAAAAGATATAGGCTTCAATAAAAATTTATCGACGTGGGCATCGAATGCTCCCAATGCGTGTTCGGGATGTCCGGTTATCACAATGATGTAGTTGACCACATCGCGTAGCAGTCTGGCAACATCAAGACCTGAGATGGGCATATTGACATCCAGGAAAAGGATGTCAATTTTTCCAAACTCCCTCATTTCCGGGATCGCTGCAGCCGGATTGAGGTAGCTTTTCACGAGCGTGAGTTTAGGTGTCATTTTGATATACTCCCTTAGGACATTTATCGAACTTAAATCATCATCTATTATTATGCATCTATATTGTTTAGCAGATTGTTTCATCTTTACTAAACGATGTGATCTGATAATGGTTTGATCAAACGTATCATGTAATACACCGTCTTTTTTCCGGAAAAGTGATTGAAGATATATCGCTACAGTTGTCTTTACAGATTTACCTGTCTTGCGATCTTTCTTAGTAGCACGTGGATGTCAAAGGGCTTGGTTACATACTCTTCAGCCGTGCATCCACGGGTCATTTGCGGAAGATCTGCATGTGCACTCATCATCAGGATAGGGACATCTTTCGTTGCCTCATCTGATTTTAGAATTTTACAGACTTCCAGCCCATTCCCATCGGGAAGCATCACGTCCAGGATAAACAAATCTGGGCTTGATTTTTTTTTTGAAAAGAAATCATGTACTCTGTTATAATATTCAAACTGGTACCCCTCCTCTGAAAGCAATATCTCCAGAATATCGGTGATGCCGGGATCATCCTCCAGGATGCAAATGTGTTTGCCCATAATTAATAAATGTTTTTTTCCTTTCCAAGGGGGAGTTTTTACAATGCTGGACTAGTGGTGTGTCAGATTATCTTTTTCCTCTCCTGGATGCTGGGCACCGCCTTCCTCATATCTGTCCTCTGCACCTGCACCCCCGTGTACAATCAATGAATTCGCTGCCGCCGATGCTGGGTTGCTGCCGGTCCCGGATGTCTTGGGAAGGGAGCGCAGGCCATCATTGTTATCTGTGGACGGCTGGGACACTTGCATATTCCCCAATGCGGTCTGGGCAATTTTCTCCTGATCTGATAACCCTTCTAACTGTTCTTCATTGTTACTTTCTATATCTGCCATAACTTTCTTTTTTGTATAATTTAACAACGTGAATAATTTAAAAGTTTGACATATTTAAAATATTGATGATTCATTTGGCTGATATTAAGGTATCCGCCGATATGGAACCTAGCCAGGAGTCGGTCAAAAAAACGTTTCGGGATCAACTGCCCCTGTGAATTGATTTTCCTATCAATCCAGTCGGTCAGTGGAGAAATAATGTGTCTGAAAAAACAAGGGCTACCGATCCATTAGATCGCAGCCCTCAGTATTGCTTTTATATTTTGCCTTGGAGATTCCTAAGATCTTGACGCCTTCAGGGAAGTAATATCTGTCAATGCATTCTGGATACCATCTCGCTGCTTGTTCAACAGGTCAAGATGATCAGCGTGGGTTGAAGGATCTTTTAGTAATCCATCATATTTTTCGATCGCTGCCTTTTCGCCCGTTTCAATTGCCCCCAGGATTGCAGCATCTTCTTTACTGCTCAACGCTTCTTTAACATCAATCCAGGCACGGTGCAATGTTCCCAGGATGCCACCATCGCTGTTATCTGATTCACCGCCATGTGTTGCCAGATGCGATTTTAATTCCAGTTCATATGATTTCCTTTCAGCTGCATATTTTAAAAATATTGCCTTTAATTCAACACTGTCCGTGGTTTCAGCTGCCGATTCGTACCCCTCTTTGCCGTCGTTCACTATCGTTACGAGACTTTTGAGGTCGCTGATTATTTTATTGTTGTCTTCCATGTTTTACTATATAGGTTTCTTTATACAACCTGAAAATCCCTGGATTGTTTTAAGCCGGTCTGTAATGATTATTGGCGATGAAAACTATTTTTACCTCGGGATGGTATCACCGAAAGCCAAAAAAGGCAGACATCCCTTGAAAACCCCAGAATTAAAGTCCGAGTATGCCCAGCGTTTTAATATCGTGCCGCCCGGAAAAGAACTCATCAAGCACCTTACTGAATACCGGAGGGGCCGAAGGGACAGCAGCAAACAAAGTCATGCTGGAGCGGAGTTTCAGATCATCCGGGCTACCAAAGATTTCATGTGCGCCGATCCCTTTATGGGTGAGCAGGACCTCACTGATCTCCACCAATCTGGAGCCCAGCAAAGGGTGCTCCAGATAAGCCCCGGCCTGGTTAAGATCCCTGATCCCATAACGTTTTGCCATATCAGAAAACCCCAGGCCATCCAGCTGCGGAAAGATGTACCACATCCAGTGCGAGCGTTTCCGGCCTTCCCTGATTTCTGCCAGCGCAATAGGATAATCCTGCCGCTGCGCAGCAACGAATTTTTCAAGCCCCTGATCTATATCATCTGAAAAGGCTTTTTCATCATGCTTATTTTCCATAAACTAAATGCTTAACAAAAGTTCAACCATTCCCGTGACAAATAGTTTTACGCAATGTAGGCACACAGAAGGATAAACGTAGTCTTCGAAACCGTGCAATTAGTGATTGCAAGTGCAACAGAAAATCAGCGCAGGGACAGATATTTCGCAGGAGAAACCTTGATAGTGGAAGAGCGGAGCATACTGGTATTCAGGGCATATTAATAATGTACAGCTTAACCAGCAATAAACTGGTCAGTTTTTACCGCAATCTACAGGCAATGCAGCTGTATTTGAAGAGAAGGGCCAATGAACCTGGAATCATGGCCCATTTTAAAACTATAAATCCTGAAGAAAAATGTCGGCATTTTAACAGCTTCCGAGTTTAGTGTAGTTAATTTGTAAAGGATGTTTATCTTTAGCGCTTAGCATGCAAAACCAACTCCGTGAACATATCGAAAAAATAGTCGTGCTAACTGATGAAGAGTTTGCAGGCGTAATGGATAGCTTTACCCTTAAAAAATTTAAGAAACACCAGTTTCTAATTCAGGAAGGTGAGCCTGTAAAGTACAACTACTTTGTAATGTCAGGACTGCTTAAACTGGTCTTTACAGAATCATCAGGCAAGCAGCATATCGTGGCCTTTGCCATGGAAGATTGGTGGGAAAGTGATTTCCTTGCCTTTTATACCGGAACAAAAGCCACAATGTCTTTAGAATGCCTTGAAGACACCGAAGTACTAGGCATTAGCCTTGATGACTATCATGCGCTTTGTAAGCGCGTAAAAAAAATGGAAACCTTCTTTTTACAAAAAGCTACCTTTGGTTTCATCAGTTCCCAGCGGCGCATCATATCCATGATGACCTCCAGCGCAAAGGACCGCTATGAGCAGCTTCTCAAACAATACCCAAGTTTGGTACAGCGTGTACCTAAAACACAATTGGCCGCTTTTTTAGGCGTATCGCGTGAAACGCTGAGCAGGTTTCCGCTTTAATGTGATGCCCGTCACAAAATAATCGTGCGGTAGGTCACAGGCGCTATTGAATTTAACTCTTGACTTTTGTGGTATAAATAATAACACAATGGAAAAAAGAGAAATAAATCCATGGACCTGGCAGGACGGCCGCAATTATGTACAGGCCGTAGAAGTGAAAAACGTGCAGGGCACACTATATTGTGCCGGGCAGGCCGCGGTACACGCAGACGGCACTTCAAGCAACGCAGATATGAAAACACAATTGCTGCTTGCCATCCAAAACCTCGAACAGGTGATCAGTGAATCCGGTTACGAACTAAAAAACATCGTTAGGCTGAATGTGTACACCACATCCAACGAAGAGTTTTTGCCACACTTTGACATTTTACAGGACTGGATCGCAAAAAGCCACATCAGGCAGGCAACAACGTTATTCCAGGTAACCGAACTTTTCGAAACCCTGAAAATTGAACTCGAGGCAACCGCTGTAAAATAAATGCTTTTTTAAATCAATCTATAAGCAGGATTGTTAATCGAACAGGATACGTTAAAAATATGATTTATGAATACAGACAACAAACAGGTATTGCTAAACGCAAATGCATGTATCACAAAAGGCGACCATGAAGGGTTTCTCTCACTTTGCACAGAAGATATCAAATACGAATTTATAGGCGATAAGACCCTTGTGGGTAAGGAAGCACTCCGGGAATATATGAAGGAGGCTTACCTGGAACCGCCGCAGTTTGATGTCGAAAACCTGATCGCTGAGGGCGATTTTGTAACCGCTACAGGCAAAATCAGCATGAAAAACGAAAGCGGGAAAATGACCGCTTATTCCTATTGCGACATCTGGCGTTTCCGCGATGGTCAAATGGCAGACCTGAAAGCCTTTGTTATTGAAATCGCTTAGTGCTGCTTAGATATTTAGCTGAATCCCTTACAATCCTGTTCATCGCTATTATGTAGAAAAGGAACGGCCGCGAGAGCGGCCTTTCCTTAAAACCGGAGGATGTTTCGGCTTGATTTTATCCAGAGGGTAGAGTTATTTTTTTCAGGGCTTTTGCCGGCGGGCCTGTTAGTACCTTACCGTCCGCATCAAACCTGCCGCCGTGGCAGGGGCAGTCTCAGCTTTTTTCAGCAGCATTCCAGTTTACGATGCAGCCTGCATGGGTGCATACCGGGCTTAAGGCATGGATCTGTCCGCCGGCGTCTTTATACAGGGCAAGCTTTTCACCGTCAAGGCTCACAATTTTTCCTTCATCATTTTCAAGTTCAGCGGCAGAATCAATAATTTCCAGATTAAAACGGTCGGCAATCAGGTGATAAGCGACATCTGCATTTTCCTTTACAAAATCCAAAAAGCCCGAAACAGGTTTGATGCGTGAGGGACTGAGCAGTTTGGAGAGCCCACTTTCATTTCCATCGATAAGTTCAGCCAAGATCCGTGCAGCAAGGCTTCCCAGGATCATGCCATTCCCATTAAATCCCGTTGCCACAAAACTGCGCTCATCACCACCGGGGAATTTCCCGATATAGGGAAGGCCGTCCACGGGTACATAATATTGCGAAGACCAATGATAGTCTACGCGTTCAACATCAAAATTTTCCCTTGCATATTTTTCCAGATCCGAAAAAGCTTTTTTCGGATCATCATGGCCGGTCTTATGGTCGGCGCCACCCACTAGAAGATATTCTTCCCCATCAACAACATGGCTCCTGAAATAATGATAGGGTTCCTGCATATCACAGGAAAGGCACTTCGGATATTCCCCCTTAGCGAGTTTAACCCCCAACACGTAACTGCGGTATGGGGCATTGCGGAGCGATAAGATATTGACGCCCGGCGGAATGTGTGTTGCCCAGACCAGGTTTTTTCCCCTGACCGTACCGCCCGATGTTATCACATGGTGCAGATCATCTCCGAATTCCGTGCTTTCGACAAAAGCCCCTTCGAGGATATCTCCGCCGAGACGGAGAAATTCACCGGCCAGTCCCAGAATATATTTGATGGGATGGAACTGTGCCTGCCCTGAAAACTTCAACGCCTTTTCAAAGCTGATCGGGAACCCGTTTTCACTGCTTTCTTGTACAGCGGTGCCAGCCTGTTTAGATGAGTTGAAAATTTTGTCGAGCTGTTCGCTCTCTTTTTGGTTCTGCGAAAAAAGATATCCATCGCGGTATTCAAAGTCGGCATCTATACCGATTTCGTCGATGTTCCGTTTAATCCCGGAAATAGTTTCCTGTGCCGCCGCGGCAAGCAAACTGGAGGCTTCTTTGCCAAAATCGCCATCAATCTCGGGATAGGTGGCATCCAAAAAGGTATTGAGGTGGGCGCTGGTTCCGCCCGTAGTTCCAAAACCGAGGTTTTTTGCCTCGACAATAATACACTTTTTGCCACTGCGCTGCAGGTTTAGTGCCGTGCTTACCCCGGTAATTCCCCCGCCGACAATTACTACGTCATAAAGCTGTTGCTGATCTTTTAGCGGCCTCATTTCCATCACCTGCCCGCTAGACTGCCAAAGGCTCCGGTTTGCACCATCCCTTTTCTGTACCGTGTTCTTTTCTTCCATAGCTGTAATTTTTTTTAGCTTAATCCTTCCCCAAAAAAAATGGATTATAAGATATGAAAAAGGCCCCTTTAGGGGCCTATATTCAGTTTTTATTGTGAGTTGAACTTATTCCGCAACAGCTTCCGAGTTTACCGCGTTAACAGCAATTTCAGTTAGCGCTACATCTGTTGCTTTTTCGTTTTCAAGCGTCTGGCCCAACAGCTCAGCAATGTCATCGCGGCCCATATTCTGCGCAAATACCCTCAAGGTTCCGTAAGTTGCAATTTCATAATGTTCCACTTTCTGCGCGGCCAGGATCAGTCCGGCGTCACGGATCATGGTTCCTTTATCGGTATCGGCAATGATGCCATCGGCCTCTTCCAGCAGGCCTGCCATTGCATCACATTTTTTAGCTGCCGCTTTTTCTTCCAGCAGTTCAAATACCTGCTCAAGAGTTTTAATGTGCTGCTCGGTTTCTGCCGTATGCTTATCAAAAGCTGCGGCAAGCTCCGGGCTTGTTGATGCTTTTTTCATTTTGGGAAGGGCCTTTGCCAGGTGCTTTTCTGCCCAGTAAATATCCTTTAACTCGTCTACAAAGAACTCATGGAACTCAGTATCCTCAATCTTTGTGCTTTTCGCTGCCGCTTTTCCTGAAGCTTTCGCAGCTGTTTTCGTTGTTGCCATATTATTTCTTTTTTTTTATAGGTTATGTTATCTATAAAACCATGTTAAAAATAAAAGGTTTTGGATATTTCCTCTTTCAACTTTACTTTAAAGGAAATTACTTTCCGGTTTCCAGATCAGGCGCATCAACCGGCTTTGATTCGGGAGACCCCTTTTGACGCAGGAAAATGGTGAGCCCCACTATCGATGCAACCGAAAGAAATTCGCTCTGCCAGTTCTGAAAAGTCTCAAACCAGAAATTGGCCCGGCCCAGATATTCCGGCATGCTATCCAAAGCTTTCCCCCTTAAACCCTGCTCAATATTATGGTCCTGCCAGCTCCCGTAGAAGTGCAGCCACCAGCTGACCAGGAATAAAAGGCAGAAAGTGATCGACAGCGAATGGGAGTAAACTTTAAGTATCCATCCGCCTTTTCTTACCGCCCATGGAGAATCTTTAGAAGCGACCGGCTCGCGGTCTACCTCTTCGGATTCACCGATTTTTTTCGATTCCGCCGAACCGACCTGCCGCAGGGAAATGGTGAGCACCACATATAACGCCATCTGCAGGAATTCACTTTCAAAATTCTCAAAAGTGGCCGATATAAAATGCCCCGAACGCAGGTAAGTGCTTAAGGGAAGTGCACTGGCACCGAGCTCTTCCAGTTCACTGTTGTGCTGCCTCCAGCCTGTAAGCCCCTGCGCCAATAAGGTAATGAGAAAAATGCCGATAAAAAATACCGACAGGCTGTTCCTATACAGCCATCCCTTTTTTTCTAAGCTTCGTGTTCTGCCCATCTGATTATCCGGTTTAATGTGTTATGATTTGATTTTGAGAAGATGTTCCTTCAGCAGCGCCGCGCAGCGGTCTACAGTAGCCCTTACAATTTCAGCAGGCCCACCCGTAAAAACCTCCCGGTGGGAAAAAAAAGGCTTGCCCTTTAAAAATGCATAAAAGAACATCGTGCCCACAGGTTTCTCTGCGGTTTCACTGCCCCCAGGAGTGGTAAGGCCTGTAATACCGATATGGATATCACTGTGGATCACCTGTATCAGTCCTTCAGCAATCGCCCGGGTAACCTCCATCGATTCAGGCGTGTGTTTTTCGATCAGCGCCTTCTCAACCCCCAGCAAATCTTCCTTGATACAGGCATCATAACAGGCAATGCCCCCTTTAAGGAATTTTCCTGCATCTTCGAGCATCGAAAAATCTGCAGAAAGGCGGCCAGCTGTGGCACTTTCAGCAAAGGCAATGGTCAGGCTTTTATCGGTGAGCATTTTAGCCACCAGGCTCAACGTTTCGCTCATTTTGGTCAGGCTTTATTTAATCAAACATTTATGAATAAACATTTCCGGAATACAGATAGTTTTAAGGTCCCATTTGACTTGTGAGCAATATGCTCATCGTTTTTAAGCTCGCCAAGCAGGCTGGAAGCTCTTATACGCCCTGTCACAGATAAAATTTTTCTGTTTAGCAATCGTTTTTCAAGGACAGTTTTGGGGAAATGAGCTGATGGGAAAGATTTGGAGAGCCATTTTTTTATCAGATCATGGGTTTAACTATGATCAATCTATTTTACAAATCACAAAGGACTATCATCGCGCCAGCCTTAAAACTTTCGGTCTAATTTCATGGTTATTATCCCATGCAGATTTTATCCCCCCAGGCTGCGCATGGTCCAGCAAAAAAATTATATCCCTATCAGCAGCACGCTACTGATATCCTATTTGAAAAGATGCAAATAGGAACAGCTGAGCTGCGACTGCTCTTTCAACTGCCTACGGGAGGAGGGAAAACAGTTATATTTTCAGAAATCGCCGGCCGTTATATCAGACACTACGGAAAAAAAGTTATTGTACTCACCCACAGGCAGGAGTTATGCAAGCAGACCTCGCTGGCGCTGAAAAATACCGGTGTCAATAATAAAATCATAAACAGTGCGGTTAAACGCATGCCCAAAAAAGACAGTTACCACTGTTATGTGGCCATGGTAGAAACCTTGAGGCACAGGATCGATGACGGCCTTATCGATACCTCGGGGATAGGCCTGGTAATTGTAGATGAAGCCCATCACAATTCCTTCCACAAACTGCTTAAAAAATTTCCCGGTGCCCGGATCATCGGCGTAACGGCAACCCCGTTCTCCGCTGATGCAATGCGTCCGATGAAAAACATGTACAGCGAACTGGTTCTTGGAGAACAGATCAGTTCACTTATTGAAAATGGGTTTTTGGCAAAACCAAAGTGCTTTAGCTACGAGGTGGAACTCAACACACTCAATAGGGGCATCCATGGTGATTTCACGGTGAGCAGTTCCGATGAACTGTACTCATCAAAATCCATGCTCAATCTTCTGATGCATGCCTATCGGGAACATTCGCAGGGGAAAAAGACACTGATTTTTAATAACGGCATATTCACCTCACGGAAGGTACTGGAAGTATTCACGCAGGCGGGCTGCCCTATACGCCACTTGGATAACCATACAGAAAGTGCCGAGCGGGCTGACATATTAAAATGGTTTAAAAAAACAAAAGGCGCGGTGCTGACATCGGTTTCGATACTGACCACCGGTTTTGATGAACCATCGGTACAGTCGGTTATCCTCAACCGTGCGACCACTTCCCTTACGCTCTATCACCAGATGATCGGTAGGGGAGCGAGGCGTTTGCCCGGTAAAAAGACCTTCAATATTATAGATCTGGGCAATAACACGGATAGGTTCGGAGAGTGGGATGCCCCAATGGACTGGCAGCATATATTTGAAAACCCCGAAATCTATCACCAGATCCTGACCAAGGCCAGCGATGATATCCATCAGATGCCAGCTGAAATGAGACACAGGTTCCCCAACAGCACAGGTATATCTTTCGATGTGTTGACGGCCTATCAAAATGCAATGGATACCGGGAAAAAAGCGAAGATTGTGATACGTGATTCCATCAGACAGCATGCGTTAATGTGCGTAGACAATGCTGAAACAGTTGGTACGGCACTTGAATTGGCGAGGGAGCTGGACAAAGAAATTGATTGGCGGATAAAACAGTATGGCATGTGCCTGGGTACTGTAACGACAAACTATATAAAGTGGCTGGCAAGCGACTATAGGAGCCGTTTATATACGCTGATCGAAAAAATAATGTCTGCACGCGCAGCCATGCGCACAGCAGTGTAACTAAAAGTAAAGGGAGGAGATAGTTTTGATCGTTAATTATTGTGGCAATGGCTGGGAAATCATTACCCAGCGTGCCCATGGACTTTTGGCCGGGCAGATCTGCGCGAGGTGGAAAATCTCCGATCAGCCTGACCGTTGGGTGGAAACACTCGCCGCCACTACAGCGCACGATGATGTTTTCAACGAGTACACGCGTGGTCCGCTCTTATCAGATAACGGTGGCCCCATTGATTTTAAGATGACCGGTTTTGATGAACCCGCCTGCAGGGAAATGATGGATAATGCGATCGGTAAAAGCCGTTTCACTGCACTGCTCTTTGCCAGGCACATTTCCTTCACCCATGGAGCTGAAACTGCAGCCAAATCTTATCTCGCGGAACTTAAGAAGTCCGAACGGAAATGGATAAGTGAAGCACAAAGCAGCACGAAAGAGGTAGACCGGGCTTATGCGCTGCTTGAATTCTGTGACGCTTTTTCCCTGCTCATCTGCCAGGGCCAGGTACCGCCTGAGGAGCGCCTAATTGAAATCAGTAAAGGGCCGGGCGGAACATCGTTCCGGTTTTTTCAGCACGGGCAGCGGCTCATCGTGCAGCCATGGCCTTTCGAGGTCAATAATTTTGAGGTGTATTATGAGCAGCTAACCCTAAATGCAATCACTTTCAAGAACGATGAAGTTTTCAGGACAGCCCTGCGCAGTGCAAAGATCGAACTGAGAAAGGTGTTGATCTCCAGGGATTGATAGCATTTGATATTTAACCGGATTGGAATAGACAAGATTTCAAAACTTTCACCAATTATTGATAGTTGTTATGGAGATGAAAAAACTGGATCCATTTGAGTGGCCATTGTTTTACCTGTTACTGGCCACATTTGTCGCAGGGGCGGTAATTGCCTCGTCCCGCTACAACCAGCGCGTTGCTGCCATTCCAAAGCAATATCCTGTTGTTGCAGTATGCCGATAGCGGGCGTTTACATACAATGTCCAATAAATTACCGGAAACTTTTTAATATCTGTATCCGCTCTGATCACAACCAATTCATCCCTTTATCATTAATTTCTTCTAAAATGAGAATCCCAGAAAAACACCCAGCATATGATTACCGGTTAAACCCTGACTTAGATAGTATCGATTGGCAACATGTATTGGAGTTGTTCCAAAAAGTCAATTGGAAACACCGTTTGGCCGGAGAGATAGAAAAAGCATTTAAAATGAGTACCACCACAATTTTTATCTACGAACAGCAAAGAATCATCGCTTTCGGGAGGGTGATAGGGGATGGAAGGTATTATGCCATGCTGGCCGATGTGGTAGTGGATCCCGGCTATCAGGGGAATGGCCTGGGCAGGTACCTGGTCACTGCGCTGAACAACCAGTTGGAAAACTATCATTTTGTAAACCTCAGTGCCGCCCCCGGCGCCGACCGTTTTTACAAAAGCCTGGGGTGGAAAAAGCAGACCACCGCCTACATATGGCCCCAGGGACCTAAACAGTTAAGGCAGCACTGCGAAAAAGATTAAAGGACAGCTGTTCTGTAAATAATCAGATCAGCAATGCCGGGTGCCCTTACTTTCTTGCGATTCCTGTTCCGCTGAACAGTATATTTTTATCGGTATATTTTTAGCTTTTTCTTCAGCTCCAGGCGCGCCTGGTGTATGTGCGTTTTAACCGTTCCCAGCGGTATTCCGAGTTCTTCAGCAATTTCATGATATTTGTAACCTTCCACATACCGCACAAACGGCATACGGTAAGCTTCAGGCAGGCCGTTTAACGCATTTTGGATATCCTGCATCGCAAATCTGTTTTCTGCCGCGTTTCGGGTTGCGCTTCCCGTTAGATGCGCACTGCTGATTTCTTCCTCTGTGGTTATAACTGAATTTTTTCTTGCGTTTTTACGGTAATCATTGATAAAGGTATTCCGCATGATCACAAATAGCCATCCCTTAAAATTGGATCCTTCCTGGAAACCCTCTTTAAACCTCAGCGCTTTTATAAGCGTATCCTGAACCAGGTCATTGGCATCTTCAGAATCCCTAGTGAAATTTAAGGCATGGGCGTGCAGTTGATCTGCATGACTACTGACCATATTGCTAAATGTTTCTGTTTTCATAGACTGATGAATTAGGTATATAACTAACCCCCTGCATCACTAAGTGGTTTGTATCTTTTCTAATACAGTTAGTCTATCTGTTTAATTCTAAAAACCTACGTATGTTAAGCCTGTGCCTTCAAGCATATGCATCATTTGAACAGTTGTAATTTATCGACCTAATGCAGTTGATTGATGCCAGAAATATGGTACTTCCTATAGGCCCGTTAGGATTTTAATGATATTCAAACATAAGTTTATTGTTTTCAGTATATAGATATGTAGTTCCCTTGCCAAGGTAGTTTTCGATCGGATACCTGCTGTTCATTTCCGTTAAAGATAAAATCAGATTTTTGGTTACCATCTGTAACCGGCTTCTATAGGTTGCTCTTTTTATCCTGAGGGCATTTATTTCTACTTCGTTGATACATGCATCAAGATCGTGGCCGATGTTGTGGATTTTATTTAAAAGCTCCAAATATTGATTGAACTGTTCCTGGATAGTATATGTGCTCATAGTACCGATAAACGCAAAATAGACCGAAATAGTTTCAATATGAAATCAAACAGATCTCTTCATTCAATTGCCTCTAGCTTTGCGGAAACTCAGAAAGTAGAAAAAAATCATTTTCCCCCGGTGTTCAGCCTATGAGCTTAAAGTATTTTGACTGTTTGTTCTTCGCCCGATGGTCACTTTTTGGATGTGATTTTTCGATTAAGCGATAGTGGATCTTGTCTGCTGAGTGTGTTGGATTCTTTTCTAAACTAAAGCATCCGGGGACTTTTTATTTGCTTTTGTCTCTCAGGGGCAGTTCGACCAAAAAAGCTGTGCCTCTGCCTTCACCGCTTTCCACCCAGATCTTTCCCTTATGCAGCTCAACGATTTCCCGGCAGAGATACAGCCCGATCCCAAAACCTGCGATGGATCCAATCTGGGGGTTCTGGACACGGTGGTAGCGTTCGAAAATCTTCTGGTGATCTTCTTCCGCGATCTCTATACCTTCATCCCTGATGGATATCACCACATTATCTTCTTGTTTCTGAAGGTAAGCAACTGTGATCATTGTTCCCATTGGGGAGTATTTGACTGCATTGCCCACAAGGTTCTGGATTACCTGTGAAATTTTTTCCCGGTCTGCCTGTAGTGTTAGTGCTTGCGTAGGCTCGAATACGACTGTATGTGTATGGATTGTGGAAAGCATTTCTTCTTCGAGCTCGGCAAAGAGTTTTTTAAGGTCGGTTTCTGATTTATCTATTAACATTTTTCCCGAATCCAGCCGGGAGATGTTCAGGAAACCGTTGATCATGGAATTCATATTACGAACCTGCCTGACCGATTTGCCTAAAACACCCTGTTGTTTGGTGTCTTCATCAAGATTGGCATACCGTTGAAGTACCTGTAGATAAGCGTTTAATGAAGTTAATGGCGTTTTAAGTTCATGGCTCACCATGTCCATGAAGTCATCTTTGCGCTGTTCGTCTTTTTTTTGTTCGGTAATGTCCCTTAGGGTGCCATTAAGGCTTGCGGCCTTACCATCCGGACCATAAAAAACCTTCCCGCGCGCCTGCACCATCCGGCTTGTTGTCTCCGCTGGGTTATTTATCCGGTATTCGATATTGTACTGACCATCTGAGCCCTCCCGGTAGGCTTCGTTTATTGCAGCGCTGACCCGCTCGCTGTCTTCCTCATGGATAGCGGCAAGCGCCAGTGAGAGGTCGAGGTTTTCCTCCGCAGAGAGGCCGAACCAGGATTTTAATAACGGGTTGCCCGAGAATAGGTTGCTTTGGGGCTCGTAAAAAAATGTAGCCAGTTCTCCTGCATCAATGGCCAGGGCAAGCATCTGCTGGTCTTTTTCACTTCTGCGGCGGTCAAGCACCTGTTGGGTGATCTCCTCCAGGATGACCAGCACCCCGGTGACTTCACCTGAAGTGATGACCGGCTGATAGATCGAATTTACGATGGCTTCCCTCAGGCCCTCACCATTACGCAGTTTTACCGTAAACTCTTTATTGATCTTTGGCTCACCCGTAGCGTAGACATGATCTAGCCAAACATTGACGGGCTGGCCCTGAAGTTCGGGCCTGGCGTCATGGTGGGGAAATCCAATTACATCGGTGCCGAGGCGTCCCCAGATCTTAAGGATCGCGGGATTGGCGATTTCGATGATGTGCCCTGGACCATGTAGCACTGCAATGCCCACAGGAGCCTGTTCTATAATGGTCCTCACGTGTTCCCTGCTTTCAGCAAGAAGTTTCATGGAGCTGTTGAGATCCTCATTTGTTGAAGTCAGCTCTTCCATAGTGGCGGCCATTTCTTCAAGAAGCGCCTGTTCTTTTTCTTCTTTTTGCTGTATGCGCTCCAAATATGCCCTGCCAGAGGTCACATCTTTGGCTGTATTTAAAATGCAATATGTTTTGCTGTCGGGATCCAGCAGTGCTTTGTATTCATAATCAAAGTAACCTTCGGTCGGAATGCCGTTCTTGATCAGCCGTACAGGTGCTTCGGTTACCGAATAGCTTACGCCAGTAAGCCAGACCTGTTTGAGGATCGGGAGAAAAGGCTGGCCTTCGAGTTCAGGAATAGCTTCAATCAGCGGTTTTCCGACTATTGATCTGTCCCTTCCCCATAATTCAAGCATTCCGTCGTTTGCAAACTGGATGAGCATCTGTTCTCCGCTATAGATAGCCGTAGGCTCAGGGGAGGACTGGAGGGCCTGGATAATCAGTTCCTGGCTAAAATTGTTTTCTGGCTTTCTATCTGTGGTATTCATCAATGTTCAAAGATATGGAAAGGGAATAAACGAAAATAGATATTAACTAAATTTTGCCGCCGATCCAATAATATAGCTTAGTTAAATAGGTGTTTTTTGCCCTTCGGCCTAAATGATAAACCGTAAAAACTCTGCAGAAATCCTGGTAAAATAGGTTTGACCGTTAAATCCCAGCGGTAATTTGCCAACATATTTACCAGGCAGTTTCCCAGTTGTGTTATGATCTTTACCATCGCGTGTAAAATCCAGTATAAATACGGAATCTGTTCCTTTTAGGTAAAAACCGTAAACAATTTCGTTATTTGGCTGTTCAATGCACTGTCACAAAAAAGCCAAACAACTAAATCAATAACAATGAATAAAAGAACCTGTGTGCAGGAAGATAATGTCCAAAGATCTGTGAATTGCGTGATAATGACACTATTCGGGACGTGCAAAGGCGCCGGCTGACCATTATAGCATCAAAATTCCCTATATGGCTCGCCTTTAAGATCCGCTGAGCTTCATTTTAGCTCTTCAGATCAGGTTGAGCATGTTTTAGGCGAAACATCATTCAGAAATATTACTTTGAGAAATTGAATAATGTTTCTAAATTCAACCCTTTATTTAGTCCTTTTGGGAACATTTCTTATATATTTTCACCATGTCACTTAATACGCACAAATTGCTTCAAAAAAAGAAAAAATCAATCCTGGAACTATGGATGAAAAACCAACTGGCCGATGAGGCACTACGTGAAGACCTGATCAGTAATGAAGAGTTGCGCGCGCAGTCAGAGGAACTGATCGATGTACTTATCGGGAACCTGAGCGCCGAAAACTTTGCCGATATTGAGTCGGAAACGTGGAGCCCGGTAATCGAGATCCTTGGTGGCATCGCCATTACCCGTGCCAGGCAGGGCTTTTCTCCCAGGGAGACCGGTAATTTTATTTTTTCCCTTAAAGAGGCGCTGATCCAGGTTCTGCAGGGTGAATTAGGGGATGATGCCAATACCCTATATCAGGAAATCCTGAAGATCAGTAGGATCATGGACTCGTTGAGCGTGGTAACTTTTGAAACGTTCATCAAGGGCCGTGAGGAGGTAATCCTGCGCCAGACGGATGAAATAACGGAGATTTCCACACCGGTGATCCGGGTATGGGACGGCATTCTGGCCCTGCCCATTATCGGGACTTTAGATAGCGCAAGGACACAGGTTGTGATGGAAAGCCTGCTGCAGGAAATTGTGGATACAGGCTCGAGTATTGCAATACTAGATATTTCGGGTGTGCCCGCGGTGGATTCACTGGTAGCACAGCATCTGATCAAAACGGTCAGTGCAACGCGGTTAATGGGCGCAGAGTGTATCATAAGCGGCATCAGGCCTGAAATTGCACAGACTGTGGTACATCTTGGGATCGACTTATCGAACATCATTACCAAGGCCTCGCTAGCAAGTGCATTGTCCTATGCATTTAAGGTAATGAGGCTGGAAGTTAAAAAAATTGCGGTAAACAAAGCTTAGAATGGACAGAATTCCTATTTTGAAAATGGGCAGTTTTCTGCTCGTAACTATACAGGTAGATCTATACGATAAACTGGCGCTTTCCCTTGAGGCAGATCTGGTGCAGATGGTCAACAAAACTTCAGCAAAGGGTGTACTCATCGACATCTCCGCGGTATCAATCGTCGATTCGTTCATGGGGCGCATCATTGGCAACATCGCCAGTATGTCAAAAATCCTGGATGCAGAGACGGTAGTGGTGGGCATGCAGCCTGCGGTTGCCATCACACTGATTGAACTTGGCCTGCCACTGAAAGGTGTACACACCGCCCTGGATGTAGAAAAGGGAATGAAGTTGCTCAAAGAACTGATTGGCAGCGATCCTGATGAGGAAATAGAGGAAGAAGAAGAAGATGGTACTTTCCCTGAGTAAGGACCTGATTCCAGTCGTCCGTGAGCAGGACGTTGTCCTTTTGCGCAACCGGGTGAAAGAGGTAGCGGTCAAGATCAAAATGGGGCTGGTGAACCAGACCAGGCTGATTACTGCTGCCAGTGAGCTCCTGCGCAACATGTTGCGCTATGCGGATGGGGGCAATTGCTTAGTTGAGGTGGTATCAAGCGGAAGGAACAATGGCGTGCGCCTGACCTTCAGCGATAAGGGGCCGGGGATTCCCGATATTGCCCTTGCCATGAAGGATGGCTATTCTACCGGAAAGAGCCTTGGCCTGGGGCTGCCGGGAACCAAAAGGCTGGTGAATGAATTTGATATTAAAAGTAAGATAGGAGAGGGAACAGTGGTAACCATAATCAAGTGGGCGAATGGTTGATGCAACGCATATCAGTTTTGCCGCGGGCGACCGCAGTTATTTTTCGCTGATCAAAAAGGAGATCCGCCAGCGGTCCCTTGCAGCAGGCATGGATGTTTCGAGGGTAAATCAAATTGATATCATTGTTGCGGAAATGACCTCGAACCTGTTTAAGTATGCTGATCACGGAGAGATTCTGTTCGGTGTATTTACCCAGAACGGGGCGACTTATGTAGAACTCATCAGCATTGATGCTGGTCCTGGCATTGCGCACCCCAGCAGGATGATTGAAGATGGTGTATCAACGACCAACACGATGGGGCATGGCCTTGGCAGTATTAAACGCCTATCAGATGTTTTTGAGCTGTACTCTATTCTGGGCTGGGGGTCGATAGTGCTTTCCCGGATATTTAATGCACCGGTGCCGATAAAGTGCAGGAAAGACCTGGCTATACATCCATTGATCGTTTCCAAACCCGGAGAACAGGTCAGTGGTGATGGGATTTTCTATAAACAGACCGATAAATATTTCAAGATCATGCTTGCAGACGGCCTTGGACATGGATCGGAGGCCAATCATGCGGTAAATGAGGCGGCATCTGCTTTTAAGGTTTTTCCTGATTTCAGCCCCAGTGAGACCATACGCTTTCTGCACGCAGCTATAAAAAAATCAAGGGGCGCAGTGATCAATGTGCTCTGTTATGAGTTCGAGCATAAAAAATGGACCTCGGCAGGCGTAGGCAATATAGCCCTGAAACTCCAGGGGGCAGTCGCCATGAAAAATCATATGTCCTATAATGGCATCGTGGGCCATAACATCCCCAATACGATCAACGACCAGCAGTATGATTCAAATGCTTATAACCAGGCAATACTTACCTCTGACGGGATCAGAACGAGATGGGAAATATCAAAATATCCCATGATCAATAAATACGATCCAACAGTGCTATGCGCCGCGTTATATAAGGACCATGCCAGAAGGACAGATGATATGTCTGTCGTTGTGATCAAAACAAACACCCGCTAATGGACATCATTGCAATCACCCTCGAAAACGAAATGGACCTTGTGCTGGCCCACAAACGTACCATGCGGGTAGCCGAAAAACTCGGTCTTACCGCCGCTACGCAGACCACTTTTGCAACAGCCGTATCTGAGATTTCCCGTTCGGTAATTGAACACACCGACAGTGGAATGCTGAAGATAGGCGTTGATCAGGATAAACAGCGTTATGCATTAAGGGCAGTAATCAGTTTTGACGGGGCTGTGAGGTTTACCAGTGAGGACGATGGGTTTTATTATGCCCAGAAGCTGGTACCCCAGTTTATATTCTCGGAATCCGAGGAGATGAATTATGTCGAGATGAAGATCGGACTGCCAAGATCACTTAAGCTTGATCCAATGCAGGTAAAACTCCTGAAGGAGTTCTTTTTGCATGACCAGCCTTTGAATGCTTATGAAGAGCTAAAACAGAAAAATCTTTCTATTAAAGAAGTGGCAGAAGAACTCGAGCAGGAAATACGGCTTTCCAAACTGATCGATGAGAAAAAGACAGAGTTTATCTCAGTGGCAAGCCATGAGATCAAAACACCGATAACTGTATTAAAAGCCTATGCCCAGATGGCAAAGCTTCTTGCAGCCAGACCAGGGGATAAATTAAATGAAATCCTTGATAAAATCGACTTCCAGACCACTAAGCTCGTGGAACTAGTGCAGCGGCTGCTGGATGTATCCAAACTAGAAAACGCACAGCTCGATTATATCAAAGAACCTGTCGAGATCAATAAGTTCGTAACCGAGGTTGCCGCGATCATTCAGAATATTTCTCCAGACCACCACATCAAACTGCTTCTGGCGGAGGAAACACTGGCAAATTTTGATAAACTCCGGATGGAACAGGTCCTAACGAACCTGATCAGCAATGCAACTAAATATTCAGCTAAAGGAACTGTTATCGAGATTAGGTCAAAATTCGCCAAAGCGGGATTTATTACCATATCTGTCCATGATCATGGAATAGGGATGTCCGAAAAAACCAGACGGTCGGTATTTGAGAAGTTTTTCAGGGATGAGCATGTTGCAAAGACGCACCAGGGTTTGGGCATCGGGCTGTTTGTGACTGCGAAGATACTGCACGACCATGGCGGAGAAATCTGGCTCGACAGCGAAGAGGGTAAGGGATCTGTCTTTCACTTCAGTTTGCCGGTGTAATCGCTACAGGATATTTATCCAAGCATCTTATTACTCGTAAAGTTTTAAAACCTCCCTTCAAAATCAACAATTACATTCAGTAGTCTTATTTATCTTCCATCCCACATGACATAGTTCAGGTAATCATGCTCCATACTGCATTAATTTACCTCAGCCTGCGCCTTGGGTATATCTGCACGGAAACCTGCATGGCGTTTTGCCAGACCATAATAACCATTCCTTTGTTATCCGGGTTTATGGTTCCGCTTGCAGGGCGGTTGTGCGGTCATAAGGCATTTTAATACAATAACGTTTTTTTGTAATTGCCTTGCTGTGTTATCGCCTGGCGCTAAACACAGCAAGGCAGATTTTAATTGATGCTTAACCAACCTTGTAACGGAGCGAAACAAGACCAGTTTCGTAGGTTTTGCTTTTGAGAAGTGTTAGTTTAATCGGGTTTTCATATTGTTGAAACAACGGTTTGCCTGCACCCAGAAGTATGGGGTGTACCGACATCCATATTTCATCTACAAGGCCTGCTTTTATCAGCGTATCGGCAAGTAAAGCGCCGCCAAATAGCCATATATCTTTGCCTGGCATCGATTTTATTTTTTGCGCCTCTGCAATACTATCATCCGCAATTAGCACGTTCGGCTCTTTTACCGATGTTAGTGTTTTAGAAAAAACGTACTGTGTCATTTTTGCTGTACCCGTTACCACTTCTCCATCATCAGCTTCTGCATGTAACTGCGCTATTTTATAACTTTTTCTGCCAATAAACATGGCATCTATACGGTCAAAAAAGTCATTTAAACCGTAATCCTGATCGGTGAAACACCAGTCGTATTCACCATTCGGGCCTTCAATATACCCATCGAGCGTTATGGCTAGCCCTAATATTAATTTTCGCATATTATTTTGTTTTATACAGCAAAATTGCATGAATTTAATCTTGCAGAATTGTACAAAACGGACACTAATATAAAATGTGGTGCGCGCAAATCAATTCACCTGGAGTATGCCCTGTGTAGGCTTTATAGTCGCGGTTAAAATGAGACTGGTCATAATAGCCGCTTTGGTAACCTATCTCGGTAAGTGAGTGAGCCGGATACTTTTTTAAATATTGTAACGATTGTATAAACCGTGAAACGCGCAGGTATTCTTTTGGAGGTAAGCCAACATATTCCCGAAATTTCCGCGAAAGATGCCGCTGACTTATACCAACAGTATTGGTGAGGTCGCTTACTGCTGCTAAGCTACCCGATGCTTGCACTTGTTTGAGGCATAGACCTATTTGCAGGTCTTTTTTGTCAAATGCCAGTTGCCTCAACAGATAATGTTGCGCAATTTCTGCTCTAGAGTCGTTATCGAAAGCAACAGCTAATTTTTCTTCTATTTCTACTACCTTATGCTTCCAAAGTTCTGATAGGGGAACGGTTGTATCGGTTAGTGCATGCATGGGAACGGTAAAGAATTGATAAGCCATGCCCGGATGGAAACAAATTGCCAGGCAACCGTTTCCTTTGCGCATTTGTATATCCATTGGCTTACTCATTCGACAGGTGATAATGCTGCCCCGGTGCATTTTCTGATCAATAATGGCAATTGGCTTCTCGGTATAATTTATAAACAGCTCAACGCAGGTATCGGGTAGCACCCTGATGTGGCTATTGTCAGTATCGCCATCCATAGTGCATATCACCTTAATATAATGCTGTAGCGTGGGTATAATCGGATAGGATTGTAATTGCATGCTTTTTTAGTTTACCTGCGAAAGTTTATTTAACGGTATCTGATTTTAAAAATTACTTAACATAAATTTACATTTTTAAAAATCAACAGCGAGCGAAATTTCCGAAAAATTGTCCTAATTCAATCAATTGGTCCACAATTCGGTTTGAATTTAAGACTGCGATTGACCCGAAAACCGCCTTTACATTTATGTGAAGGCGGTTTTTTTGTTTTTCCGCATTTTACCGTCGGTAAACCTGGTTGCCATTAGAAAGGTACTGTTCCAAATTCTGTGGATACTGGAGCCATTTATCGGCATGTTTGCCCTTAATTAAACCCTTAAATTCGCTTAGATATTCCCGGTAGTGGCTAAGCAGCTTTCTGCCATCCACACCGTAAAATTTGCCAATAATATGAATATCATTCGGAGTAGTATCGATTGATTTCTTTAAAAAAAAATCAAGAAATTCCCTGTAATGCGCGTTTCCTTTTCAACTAAAGTCCAATTCCGGTAAATTTCCTTATTTGTTTCCATTAACCCACCTGCGCCGTCGATAATCCGAACATGCATTTTTTTCTTCAGGGTTCCAACGATTTTTTTATCCCTTTCAACGATTGCATTACCTGTTTCACTGAATAGCAATTGGCGGGGGGCTGTTTGGAATGTAGATTTACATCATCAAATAAAAAAAACTAAATTTAAAATAACATGGAAATTCAACAAACACCCGAAAACGCATTATCTCATTCAACAGTAACAGCAATCATCAATGCTCCATTTGAAAAAGTAAACATAGCAGATTGGCTTCTGAATCTGCCTGATGCAGAATATCAGCGTTGCTCAACACAGCACATCGGTGCGGCAATCAGCAGTACATATGATGGGCAGCCGGTTTCGTTAAACGTTGAGACTATTGGGGATGCCCTCATGGTCCAGCATTATGTAGCCGATGTTGCACGCCCAGATTATTGCAGGATGCTTTCGATATCTGATTCTATCACCAAAGGTGGCCGTACAAAAGTTCAGGTTTTATGGGAACTTAAAGCTACTAAGATTGACGATAACACCACGCTGTACACCAATGAAATCCATGCAACAGCTACTCCAGAAATGTTTGAGTACATTAAAGAACATGGCGTTAACCTGAAAGATGCCGCTGCTGCCAGGCAGGCTGCCTCTGATACCCACAACCACGAAGAGACACCTAATTTTGCCAAAAGCATTGAGAATAAAGCATTGACAGGTAAATATAACCAGTCGTTTTAACGAAGGCTATTCACTAATTAAGCGCATCAATGGCGCTTAATTTTTTTTGATATAAAAAATGGAAAAGCGCATATTTAACCAGCTTATTGGATCCTGGACCCTTGTAAATCTAATTGAAGTGTCTTTAGACGGGGGAACGATTACCCATCCAATGGGCAAGGATGCAAAGGGCCTGATTATTTATAATCCAGACGGATATATGTCTGCCCAGATTATGAATCCGGATAGAAAAAAAATTTCAAAGGAACATTATACAGGGGCTACGCCAGAGGAGTATACGCAGGAAGGGGCAACCTATCTTGCCTATTCCGGGCCGTTCCAGGTTAACGAGGAAAAAAAGATCCTTACGCATAGCATGTATGTTTCCTTGTTTCCAAATTGGACTGGCCAGACACAAAGGCGAATCGTTCATTTTGCAGATGGGTTATTGCATCTGGAAAGTAGCAATCCTTTCTTTTCCAACGGAGTGACAGTGATCCATAAGCTTACTTGGAAAAGAGTGGCACAAACGAATGTTAAACCTTAACTTTAACGAGATGAAAGCAATAGTTATTACACACTATGGAAATGCTGATGTTCTGCAACAGCGCGAATATCCCACTCCAAAAATCTCTGGTGATCAGGTACTCATAGAGGTGATGGCGGCAGGTCTGAACCGATCGGATGTTTTTCAACGGGAGGGAAATTACTCCGCTCCAGCAGGCGTACCTGCTGAAATCCTCGGCCTTGAGGTTTCTGGAACCATCGCTGAAGTTGGTCCCGGTGTTACGGATTTCAAAATTGGCGACAGGGTTTGCGCGTTGCTTGCCGGAGGTGGTTATTCTGAATTCGTTGCTGTAGGTGAAGGACAATGTTTGCCAATACCGGAAGGACTTAACTTCTCCGAGGCTGCAAGCCTGCCCGAAACTATTTATACCGTATGGTCAAATGTTTTTCAAAGAGGATCACTTAAAACCGGAGAAAGTCTTTTGGTACACGGTGGCAATAGTGGAATTGGAATCACAGCGATCCAGCTGGCAAAAGCCCTTGGCTCTACCGTTGTGGTTACCGTTGGATCTGAGGAGAAGGGGCAAAACTGTATTGATCTGGGTGCTGATTTCTATATTAACTACAAAAGTCAGGATTTTGAGCATGAGCTTCAGCAGGAGGGGGTAGACGTAATCCTCGACATGGTTGGTGGGGATTACCTCGCCAAAAATATCAACATCTTGAAACCTGAAGGACGATTGGTACATATCAACGCCGTAGATGGGAAAAATGTAGATCTCGATATCTGGAAGGTGATGATCAAACGACTGACTATTAGCGGCAGTACCTTGAGGGGCAGGGATTACACCTTCAAAAAAAATCTGTCTTCCGAGGTTAAAAAGCATGTTTGGCCTCTAATAGAGAACAAAAAATTTAAACCTATTATCTTTCAGACCTTTCCATTTTCAGAAGCCGCCGAAGCCCATCGTCTTCTTGAAAAGAACACCCATACAGGAAAAATCATCCTGGTACGCTAAACCGAAAAGCTTTGGATGTAAGAATTGCAGATATTGCCAAATCGATACATATTCTGGTAATCATCCAGATATCAAGCCAACAAGGTGGGCTAAAACAAATATGAAGCTGGTTCTGAATAGTCTAATGCATTTTCCTGTTTCCCGTAAGATTAAATAAATCAGTGACCAATTGCAGGGGGCATTGGTCACCGATTATTTGTGTTTAATTTGTTCTCCCGCTCAGTAAACGGTATTTCTCAACTTTTTTTCTATTATCCTCGATTGCTTCTTCAAAAATAAGATCAGGTGTTTTTTCTGTGCTTCAATCAACAAGTCTAATACTTTTTGTTGATTCTTTAGCGCCTCTCCGTATTCTCCAGCTTTATTTTGCAAAGATGCAAGGGCATCCAGCGTAAAGGTGTTCTTTTGACCATGTATTTTAATAATATCGATACATAGCGTATTGATTTTGCGATCAATATTCTCTTGGCCTGCGATATAACAAGCTAAGGCGGAAGCTGCCATTGGACCGATTTCAGTCATTTTTTTGAGATAAGTTATGGATGTTTCTTGATCAAATGCAAGAAGCACCTGCATTTTACGCTGTTTGTAGGCATAAGTGGGGATTTCAGGGATAGTAGAAACCGGATTTCAATCCAAAGTGTGCACCCGGCTTTAGTCCCTGGATCCAGGGAAACTTGATTCAATCTGTACTAAAGATAAAAGTTTATCCGAAATTTCAGCTTTCGGTTTTTAAGTGCGGCGATCTGCCCTGCCAGGTTTTCAGAATAGATTTTGGATCCCTGAATCTCTAAAAAAGCCCAACAGGCATCATCCTAAAGGCGCCCAGGCACGAAAAAACCGGCCATCTAAACTATGTCACCAAGATCAATCTACACTTTTTTTTAAGCGAATTTTAAAGCATCTGCAGCGCGTTTTATCACCCGGAGGATAGAAGATCCGGAAGGCTAAAAACCAAGTTTAAAAACGCTAAAAATCAGCCGACTGCACACTTTAAGCTGTAATAATGGGCGCACATTTTGGAGCGAAATGAGTGGTCAGGGATAACTACCGATGTTATTTTTGTTTTCGAATTGTATCTTTTTTTAAATCGCTGATTTATAGATGATTTATTTTCTGTATTGGCAAGTAGGTTCTTGAAATTAACACAATTTCTAACAACTTACAGTAGTTAATTCGTTGTCTGTTAGTGATTTGTCTTGATATTTTTCTTTCAATCTCTCGGGAGTTTTGCCGCTATTTTTCGCGTTTTTGTTGCTCATTTGAAGCTCAATAAGGCAAATTTTCATCCTAAAAAAGCATAGGTGAAATCGCCGCGCACTTAATTATATTATATCTGGATTATTATCCGCCTTTGCCTAGCAGCAGGATTAGAAAAGTATTGTGTTTTGTTATGATCATCATAACTTATACTTTGCAATTTTCCAATTATTTCCAAGCGTAGTTTTTAATTCTGGATCATTCTCTCTCCACTTTACTTTTTAGCCATTTCTCCGAATGGCAAACCGGGCAGCTGCTCAACGTTTCGCCTTCGCGAAACTGGCGCGTAAAGCCACAGTTTATACAGCTATAGGAAGTTTTTGATCCGGTTATGCTGCCCGCGGTTTTATGATCTTTCTGATCGATAAATTCTTCAGGCATAATGTTGAGCCCTGGTCTTATTTTTTTAGGCGGATGAAAATGCACAGAAATCAGGCCTGATGTTTCAAAAAAAGCTTTATTGAGTTGCCCCAAATGCTCTACTTCACGGTTACGCAGGGCCCTGAACAGGTCTTCATGAGAGAGGTTATTGGCTGATAAAGATTTGTACCGGATGATCCCGCCATCCACCAGGCAATCTGCTTTACCTTCCATTAAAACCTCTATTCGCTTATTTTTGTTGATGATCCATTCCATTCCGGTTTGCAAAAGGGCAACTGTGGTGATCACCACCAAACCGTGCAATATCGGTACATCAATGCCCATCATCGGATCGCCAACAGCAGAGCCAAAACAGATAATAATCGCCAGTTCAAGCGTAGAAAGCTGTCCCATGCTGCGTTTGCCCAAAAATCTTAATAACAGTATCGTATAGGCATACATGATTACCGTACGCACCACGATTTCAGCCAGAAACAGGGTGGGAGCATCACCCAAAAAGATCCTGTGGAAATCAAAAATATCAACTTCTTTCATTGTAAAGCATTTTACGGACCGCTCCCTGATCAACAGAATAAGCAGATCGCGATTTTACCTTGAACAGGGCAAAGCTGGAAAAAGTTTATTTTTTTGACCTATACTTATACAAAACCTGCAACGCCCAAATCTAAACGCTTAAAACCAAGTCTGTATTTTGAATGTTCTATCCATACTAAAATACAAAAGCTATGGAAAATCAGTTAACAGATCCAAAAGATCAGGAAGAAAACAAAAAGGAAGATCAGGATAGATCGGTCTACGAGCAGACAGATGAAGATAATGGCCTGCAGGATGGCCTTACCAGCGAGAGTGATGACGAAGAAGATGTTGCCGGGGATATTGCGGGGAATGCAGCCGGTAATCCGGATGAGTAAGGTATTAATCATTTACACAAAAATGGAATGAGAAAGATTGAAAACATAGCTGCCGGACTTGCCGGAGCCGTTGCTTTGAATGTACTCCATCAAAGTTTAAAAAATGCCAACGGTACCCCTAGGGTGGACCTGGTAGGTGAGGAAGCGCTTGAGCGAGTTCTTGGATTTTTCGGTACAGGGATCAATGATGGGGAGAATTTGTATCAAGCTACGCTTGCGGGAGATCTGATCAGCAATACCCTATATTATAGCCTTATCGGAGCCGGCGCAAAACGTTTCTTGTGGGGTAAAGCTATTCTTTTGGGATTGGGCGCGGGCATTGGAGCTGTTAACCTGCCAGAACCAATGGGGCTAAACGATAAACCTGTAGCGGCGACCAACCAGCGCAAAATCCTTACGGTTGCTTATTACCTGACCGGGGCACTGGTAACTGCCTTTTTAGTGAAGGCCTTCAATAGAAAATAAGTTTTTAACAACAAACTTATTGCATTGGGATTTGTGCTGATTAAAATTTCGGAAATCGGCATTTTACCTGCTGTCCTGTTCATTTTTAATATAATTATTAAATCCGCGAGGTTTTATAAACGCACGCGGATTTTTCAAACTTCTTTGCAAAAAAAAAATAATTACATCCACCTAAACGGTACACTCATGAAGTATGGCCATAGGTCATTTCCAGAGCATCAATCAATGCCCTTGCCACCGGTCCTGCCGAAAGTGGATTTTGGCCGGTAATTAAAAGCCCGTCAATTTCCACATGTGCCAAAAAAGGGATTAGTGCCGTTTTCACCTCGGCGCCCAATTCTGCCAACTTACTTTGCAAGAGGTAAGGGACATTCGATTTTCTGCCCACCAGTGTTTCTTCGGTATCGGTGAAGGCTGAAAGCCTTTTTCCATTCAAAAAGCCAGTCCGCTGGTTTTCTGCACTCAAAAGGGCAGCAGGTCCATGGCATACCGCTGCCACCGGTTTTCCTGCATCCAAGAACTCTAAAATCAGCTTACCGCTGTCATTGTCCTTCGCCAGATCCCAGAGCGGCCCATGCCCGCCCGGATAAAATACCGCATCAAAATCTATGGCCGAAAACTGTGTGACCGGTGAAGTATGGGCAAACTTTTCTTTGGATAGTTCGTCGTCGCCAAACCTGCGGTTAGAACCCGTTATATGTTCAGTAAGCTCACTCATTGGGTCTACCGGGGGCCGGCCGCCTTTTGGGCTTGCCAGGCTCACCTCATACCCGGCATCAATAAATTCATAATAGGGATCCGTGAATTCTCCCAGCCAAACCCCGGTCTTATCCCCGGTATGCTCCATCTCAGCGTGTGAGGTAAGCACCATTAAAATCTTTTTCATCTGTATTTATTTTACATCATCCGGTTTCAGTTCGTTGCCTTCCTCATCTATGCGCTGGTGTTCATCCCAGTTCCCGTGGTCTTCAGCTGCTGTGCCATCCCCAACTTTTTGAGGATCATTTTCCTGCCCGTTAAAAGCATCTTTTTCTTTTGGATCTTTCATGATTGATAGATTAGTTAGAAACATAACAATCCAAAGGATGAATGGTTGGGCAGATCGTAATGAAAAAAGAGATGCATGCCTGATCTTTAACGCTGAAAGGTAAAGAATATATTATCCGGCCGTGAAAACCATAAACCTTCGCCGTTTTATCCTATATTTATCGCTTGATACCATGAAAAGAATCATTCTAGTTTTACTATTTGCAACAGCGGGAATACCCATGTTTGCCCAGACTTATAAGCCGATCACCAGTAAAAACAAAACTTACCTGGCAACGCTTAAGGGAGTAAGTTACACCTACAGACAGGGAGTGGTTACCCTAACCAACAACGGTAAATATGCTTTGGGCACTGTGAGCATTATTGCCAGCTCCAAAGTAGACGGTACGCTATTTGGGATTGCTTTATTTGAGGACGGAATTGAAAAAGGCAGTAGCGCGAGATCTGAAGTTTACTTTACCTCAGGGCTTGGCAACGGTGTGCATGAGGTTCCGCTGAACAAGATTGACCAGAAAAACCTGATATTCTCTTTTGACAAGGCAACCCGGGCCATAGCGCAACCATAAGCATAGGTAGGGGAATAGACCGTGATCTGTTTAGCTGTGCCCCACCGCTGCGATATATTCAGGATCAACCGGAACGTTATCAGCTGCGGGCGCAGTTTCTAGATAAGATGCTTCCAGCGCTGCAAGCAGGCCCCTTAGTACACCAATACGCGAGCCCACTTCATTTTTTTCAATTTGGCTATGTTCTGGCGCGCCATCCATTGCAGAAATGGTATCAACGGCATAGTCCATAAACTGTTTTGCATTTTCAGATAAACTTAAATTTTCCATCGTGTAATATTAATTGTGGCACCCGCCGCGCTGTAGTATAGACAAATATCCCCTGTAATTGGTTTTGCACAGGCAGGAAAATAATTATTCCAATGAGTTGTGTCTTATATATGCCCAGGATTTTAAATGCTAAAAAAATTAGTATATTTTTGATCTGTTTTTAGCAAGGTGTTTATGATCAGGTCGTTTGAGAAAAGAGCAGAGCAAAAGATTTCGGGCTTCCAGTCCCCGGCGGCAGATTATCTGGAAGGTAGGCTGGACATTACCGAAAGGCTGGTCATTGATCCGCATTCCACATTTTATTTCCAGATGCAGGGCAGTGTAATGGAATCCTGCGGCATCCGGAATGGGGATATCCTCATTATCGACCGTTCAATCAAGGCTATGCACGGGGCAATTGTAATTGCCTTTGCCCATGGTAATTTTACCTGCCGGCTTTTCACCCGGGAAAAAGAAGTCATACAGCTTAAAAACGATGAGGGCATTCTGATCGAGACGGAAATCGGGAGCCTGCAAATCTGGGGGGTGGTAACAGCGGCCTGCAGTAATATGTTGCCGGCAGGATTAAAAACAGGGAGGTACAGGGATGTTTGCACTTTGTGATTGTAACAACTTTTATGCTTCGGCCGAAAGGCTTTTCCGCCCGGAGCTCCACAATACACCTGTGGTGGTCCTCAGTAATAACGATGGATGTGTAATTGCCAGGAGCGAGGAAGCGAAAGCTTGCGGCATCAAAATGGGCGACCCTGAATTTCTGGTGAGGGACCTGATCAAAAAATACGGCATCCAGGTTTTTTCCAGCAACTACGTATTGTATGGCGACATGAGCGAGCGGGTGATGAACAACCTGGGGCGCTGGTTTCCAAAGCTGGATGTGTACAGCATCGATGAAGCCTTTGGCTGGCTGGGCGGGGTAAGAAACCTGGAAAGCTATGTGCCACAGATCAGAGCAGCTGTTGTCCGCAATACGGGTATCCCGGTTTCCATCGGCGTTGCACCTACAAAAACCCTTGCCAAGCTCGCCAATAAGCTATCCAAGAAAACAGGGGGCGTAATGGTTTTAGACAGTGCGGAAAAAATAGATGTTGCCTTGAGGGACTTCCCTGTACATGAACTTTGGGGCGTTGGACGCCAGCATTATAAGAAATTTGAGCAGCTGGGCATCCGTACAGCGGCAGAGCTAAGGGAAATGCCCGAGATGTGGTTCCGCCAGCAGATGACCGTTCTGGGCCAGCGGATGTGGAACGAACTTTGGGGAAGGCCTGCCATTCCCCTTGATGCCATCAGGGAGACCAAAAAAGGGATTACCGTTAGCCGTTCGTTCCGAAACTATATCGAACAGCCCGAGATCCTCGCCGAGGCACTCACCTTATATGCCAGTCGCCTGGCAGAAAAACTCCGTAGGGAAAAGCTGCGCTGTCTTTACCTTCAGGTATTCCTTTACACCAATAAAAACAGGGAAGACCATCCCCAGCATTTCCCCAGCCACAGCCATAAGCTGCTGATTGCGAGCAATAGCACCACCGATTTGGTGAGTATAGCGGTAAGGGTATCGGCAAAGCTCTTCAGGGCGGGGGTGAAATACCGTAAGGCAGGGGTAATCGCCACTGGGCTGGTGCCTGAAAGCGAACTACAGCTCAGCGCCTTTTCTGACCACGACCATGGCAAAAAAGATGCGGTGTCTGCAGTGCTTGATAAACTCAACCTGGCATACGGCCGCGGAACCCTGAAGATGGCAAGCGAGGGCTTTGAAAAAAAATGGCGGTTAAAACATGAACACCTCTCGAAAGGCTACACCACCAGGTGGAGCGATATCATAAAAGTTAAATAGATCAAGAAAATCAAGAAAAAGATATGTGCGGAAGAACACTGATTGGAGAAAGCCTGGCCATGGCTGCAAAGGCCGGCCTGCTTTTGGGCGGAGACAGCAGGGAAAAAGATACCAACCGCCCCCCGGGTACGGATATGCCCGTGATACTGGACGCAAGGCCCGGAAGATTACATTATATCAAATGGGGGCTGATACCTTCAGGATCAAAAGAGCAGGCTAAATTTGCAACTACCTATTGCAGGATAGAAACCATGTTTTCACTGCCCAGTTACGCCCATCTTATCGGCAGGCGGCACTGTGTGTTCGTAGTGGAGGGTTTTTATGAATGGGACCGCAACGGAAGCGCCAGGCAACCGTACTTTTTTGAAAGGCAGGACGGTGGCATACTCCTGCTGGCCGGGTACTGGGATACCTGGAAAGATCCTAAAACCGGGATCGTAATCCCATCCTGTACCATGGTTATGCAACCTGCAAACCGCTATGTGGGTAAAATCCACGACCGGATGCCCTGTATACTTTCACAGAGCGAAAGTGCGGTATGGCTCGACCGCGAACTTCCCATACCCGAAAGGCTCAAAGTGCTGCACCCGGTGCCGGAAGACCTTTTGAAAGGCTGGCAGGTGGATACAAAGATCAACAATGCCCGCAATAAGGACGAGAACAATAATAAACCCTCAGGGCCTGACCTTACGCTTTTTGATTAGATTTTTGGGTTTAAAGAGAATAATCCGGATGCTGACAAGCAGTTGTTTATTGCCTGAAACATTTCATTTAAAAACCTTGTTCTGATATAAGTTTCTATTGTTTGGGAGGGATATTCTTTTAGATAAAAATCGCCGTGAACAGAAAGAGGCTTTATTAAACATCCTAAATGAAAAAGCAGTTTTTGATCTGTCCGTGGGTAGCGACAACTACCCTTAAAAGATGTAATGGTTAACGGGCGGAACCGAAAAATTAAATAAAATATCGGTAAAAAAAATAAACTTATGAAAGACATTCAAAAAGAAGGTGGCCAGAGCAGTGCCGACCGTGTGAAATTTGAACAGGCGGTTGTCGAAACCCGCTATACCGGGCAGGGTGAGCCCTATTATATCATCAAAGATGGATTGGAGCTGGAGACTTACGCCGCATTGGCCAAGGCTGTGCTCGAATCTGAAAAAGATATTGCACACGATTTTCAAGGGAAAGTGATCAGTGAATCTGGAGATAGGGAAGCTGTTTTCGAATACAAATCCGGCTGGTTTTTAGATGGGCTAGCCAATGGAGAGATTGAATAGTTTACTATATAGACACGAAATATTAATGAAACCTAATCTGGGTTATGAATCATAAAATGATGGACAGGAAAAAAAATAGCACTCCCATTGAGGGGGAACAACAGATTGACGGGGCCGCCAAAAGGCTCAACGAACAGGTGCTCTGGGAAAATACGGTCAGCGGTAAATATTCGGAGACGGAAAAATCCGCCCCAAACCAAAAAGCAGATGAAGCCGGTACAGACTGAATAACTAATGGTTACAAAGCATTTCTTGTGGTGGCTAGGTGAACTGAATAAGCCTTTCAATTTATCTTGCCCGCAATATTTGTTATCTTAAATGATTTTCGATTTCTCCGGCAATCTGGTTAACCTCTGCAGCGCCCAATATAATCTGATCAATTTCCAAACTCTTGCCGGCATCAGATGATCGCTGTTCAGCTGATGATTCATCCGGTTCCACTAAAAACCAATCAATGCCTTCTTGCTTGATGGCTCCGAGCAGCCTTCCGCCAGAAATAATTTTAAAACAATCATTTTCCTGTAGAATAGTTAAACGAACAATCGTCTCACCATGATTGATGTCAATTTCAAATGCCTCCATGAGGAAACAACCTTAAAAGGAACAATTTGTTTTATTCTTAGATGGTATGTTGAAACTCAGAAGGGTAATGAAGCAGTTTTTCTGTGATGCAGGCAAAAGAACCGTTCCGGCTCAAAACTTTTTGGCCCCTGGTCCAGTTTTTAGAGTAAAAAAGTAATCCAACTCTTTATTTCACCATACTATATGCAGATAGCTACCGGCCATAGATCAATTGGCTTAAATTTTTTGGACGATGGATATGCAGAATTATGGGTGTGGGCACCCTATGCGGCTAAAGTTTCAGTAATAATGCCGCAAAAGAATGTTCTTCCGTTGCAAATGGAATCAAAGGCCAACGGTTACTGGAAACTGCAGACCGATCAGTTAAAGCCGGGCGATCCATATGGTCTGGAAATACAGGATGCAGACAAAAAAGAGAAGTACACTTCTAAACCGCAAAGTATCAGAAGAGCAGATCCGGCAGCTTTATTTTTTAAAGAAGGCATCGGCGGATTTTCGACTGCTTTCAATCCATTAACCTTTAGATGGACAGATCAGGACTGGAAAGGGATCGCGCAAAAGGATTATATTATTTACGAACTCCATGTGGGCACTTTTACCAGTAATGGTGATCTGAAATCAATTGAAGAAAAACTCGGTTATCTGCTCGAACTGGGGGTAACAGCGATAGAAATTATGCCCCTTGCCCAATTTCCGGGCAGCCGCAACTGGGGTTACGATGGCGTATATCCTTTTGCCGTACATAACAGCTATGGTGGCCCTGCTGCGCTGCAACAGCTGGTAAATGCCTGTCATAATAAAGGCTTGGCGGTAATACTAGATGTAGTATATAACCATTTCGGTCCTGAGGGGAATTATTTCCATGATTTTGGACCCTATCAAACCAGTAAATACCATACGCCCTGGGGACAGGCCATCAATTTTGATGATGCCATGAGCGATCCCGTACGTCATTACTTCATTGAAAATGCGCTGATGTGGTTCCGTGATTTCCATATCGATGCGCTCAGGCTTGATGCGGTACATGCCATACGCGATTTTGGGGCAGTGCACATCCTGGAAGAAATTAGAGCATACACTAATCGGCTTTCTGAAATTCAGGGACGTAATTATCATCTTTTTGTAGAACTCGACCTTAATGATAACCGCTACATCAATCCCGAAAAGCGCGGGGGCTACGGGATGGGTGCGCAGTGGGCCGACGAATTCCACCATGCCCTGCGCGTAGCCGCGGGGCAGGAGAAAAGCGGCTATTACGCTGATTTTAACGGGATAGAACATCTAGCGAAATCTTACCGGGATGCCTATGTTTATGACGGACAGTATTCGCCCCACAGAAAGAAAACCTTTGGCCGCAGGGCGGATCAAAACCGGGGTGACCAGTTTATTGTTTTTTCCCAGAACCACGATCAGACCGGAAACCGGATGCTCGGGGAACGCAGCAGCCAGCTGGTGAGTTTTGAGATGCTAAAACTCCTTGCAGGTGCAGTGCTTTGCAGCCCTTACCTGCCGTTGCTTTTTATGGGAGAAGAATATGGCGAGGAATCACCTTTCCTTTTTTTTATCAGTCATGCCGATAAAACACTGGTTGAGCAGGTACGCAAAGGCCGCCGTGCAGAATTTGCGGCCTTCCATAAGGAAGGTGAGGTGCCCGACCCGCAGGATGAAAACACATTTATGGCCTCGAAGTTACAGTGGGAAAGCCTTAAAAAGGACAGGCACCAAACTTTGTTCTCCTATTATAAAAAACTGATTGCGCTTAGGAAAACCCATCCTGCGCTTTCAGTCCCTGACCGGGGCAATGTTTTATCCACAGCTTATCCGCTACAGAGTTGCCTGATGCTGATGCGTTGGCAGGGATCCCAGAAAATAATGTGTCTGATGAATTTTTCAGATGAGGAGCAGATCCTTGCCATAGAGGATAAATTAGAATGGACAAATATTTTTGATTCATCATCCACCGTATGGGGCGGAACAGCCGCGCTCCCTGTTTCGGTTTCCGCTGCCCACAATGTTTCACTAAAACCGGAATCTATTTCAATTTTTATTAATGAAGCAATTTAGACCACTGGCCACCTACCGGATCCAGTTTAACAAGGATTTTAATTTTAGCGCACTGGAAAAGATCATACCCTATCTGAAAAGCCTGGGTGTTGAAACGATATATGCCTCGCCGATATTCCAGGCTTCGCCAGCAAGTATGCATGGTTATGATGTAACCGATCCATTAAAGATTAATTCTGAGATCGGTACTGAAAAGCAGCTGCTCGCACTTTCTGCAAAGCTCAGAAAAGAAGGTATCCACTGGGTACAGGATATTGTGCCGAACCACATGGCCTTCCACCCGGATAACCATTGGCTAATGGATGTACTCGAAAAAGGTAAAAAATCCGCTTTTTTTTCCTATTTTGATATCAGCCCCGCTGCAAAAGAAAAGCTCATGGTGCCCTTCCTGGGCGAAGAGCTGCAAGAAGCTATTGTTAAGGGTTCTATAAAGCTAACCCAGGCTGGAAAGGTTTTTATATTGAGTTTTGGCGGTAATGACTGGCCGATAAACAGTCAAGGCCAATCTTATGTCAGGGAACATACGGTGGCGAAAATTAACCGGGATAAAGCCCTGATGCGCAATTTAATCGATAGCCAATATTACCTGCCATGCTACTGGCAGAAAACAGAAAAGGCAATTAACTACCGAAGGTTTTTTACGGTAAACAGCCTGATCTGCCTGAATATCCAGAGCCCACAAACTTTTAATGCCTACCATGAATACATTTTTAAATTAATAGATAAAGGTGTATTTCAGGGCTTGCGTGTTGACCATGTAGATGGGCTGGCCGACCCTAAAGCTTACCTCAGGAAATTGAGGAAAAGCGTCGGGCCTGAAGCCTATATCGTGGTCGAAAAAATCCTTGCCCACAATGAGCAGCTTCCGGTGGATTGGGGGGTAGAGGGAACTACCGGATATGATTTTTTGGCCATTAGCAACAATCTGTTCACCAATAAAATGGCACAAAAGCCTTTTGATGAAATTTATAAGCAGGTTACAGGCAAGATTCCGGATCCGGCGGCCCTGGCTTACCAGAAGAAGAAAGATATTCTTTACGGCCATATCCAGGGCGAACTGGATAATCTCGTGTCACTTTTTATCCGTTCGGAACTGACCGAAAAAGAGGATCTTGACCGCATAGGGGAAACATCTTTAAAAAATGCACTGGGAGAACTGCTTATCAGGATGCCTGTTTACCGGTATTATGCGTACGACTTTCCATTATCTGGTACAGCTTTGGATAATCTCACCGCATTATTTGATCAGGTTACCGGAATTCCGGAAAATCATAATGCTGGCAAACTCCTCAAGCAGGTATTTTTAGAAGAGCCGTTAAAAAGGGATAAAAATTACCGTATTAAACTGGGCAAATTTTACCAGCGCTGCATGCAGTTTACAGGCCCACTGATGGCCAAGGGAGTAGAAGATACCTTGATGTTCAGCTATAACCGTTTCGCCGGGCATAACGAGGTGGGCGATTCCCCGGAGTCTTTCGGGCTGCAGGTTGACAGTTTTCATCAGTATATGACCGAAAGGCAACTGCACTGGCCTTTTTCGATGAACGCAGGGGCGACCCATGACACCAAAAAAGGAGAGGATACCAGGGCCAGGCTAAATGTACTTACCGATATCCCCGGGCGCTGGGAAACTCTGGTCCGGGAACTGCTGAAGCTTGCTGCCGCCCTACAACAGAAAACACCTGCTTACAGAGATCTCCATCCAAATGATATTTACCTTTTATTCCAGACCATCGCAGGTATGTTGGCTCTACCCGGGCAGGAAGAGGACGAGCTTGAACCGAGGCTGTCAGCCTATCTGGAAAAGGCCCTCCGGGAAGCAAAAAAGCGTTCAGACTGGGCCGAGCCAGATGAGCAATACGAAAGCAAGTTCAAGCGTTTTGCAGGCCATTTTACCGGCCCAGGAGCCAAGGGGTACCAACTGTTCCGCAGCTTTGTAAACGAAATTGCCGATTTTGCGGTCATAAACAGTCTCTCTCAGTTACTGCTTAAATTTACCTGCCCCGGCATTCCTGATATTTACCAGGGCACCGAGCTTTGGGACCTTAGCCTTGTTGATCCCGATAACCGCAGAGCGGTTGACTACCTGAAAAGATCAGCGGTGCTGGCTGATATGGAAAATTTTCCGCCACGGAAACTTTGGGAAGACCGGTATTCTGGCCGCATTAAATTATGGCTGACCGCTAAGTTGCTCAAAATCAGAAAAGAGAATCAGTTGATTTTTGAAAGTGGCGAATATATTCCATTAGATGTTAGGGGCAAGTATCACAAACATATCTGTGCTTATGCAAGGAAAAAAGATAAAGAGTGGATATTGGTAGCCATTCCGCTCGGTCTGGCATCATTGTGCCGCACGGATGGGTACGGAAATTTTGATTGGGGAGATACAGAAATTATTTTACCACAGCACGCTCCTCCATGCTGGAAGGATCTTCTGATGGATGATATTGGGGCCAAGGATATTCTGCGGGCAGGCATAAGGATAGACCAGCTTTTTACCCTTTTACCAATAGCGGTTGTTTTGCTTGAACAAAAAGTACAGGAGCGCGCAGCCGGCATTTTAATGCACATCACCTCACTGCCTTCGGCATTTGGGATCGGCGACCTCGGCTCTGAAGCCTATCGTTTTATTGATCTTTTATCTGCGGGAAAACAAAAATACTGGCAGATTTTGCCTTTAAACCCAACAAAAGATCAGAACGGGCACTCTCCTTACTCGGGTATCTCAGCCATGGCAGGCAATACGTTGCTGATCAGTCCGGAGCTGTTATTGCAGGAAGGACTCGTTCGCCCGGACCTTAAAAAGGCCAGGCTCCCTTTGGATCATCATGTTGATTTTAAAGCAGTGGAACACTTGAAAGCAAGGTTGTTAAAGGAAGCCTACCAGAACTTCAGTAAAAACCCCGGTGATGATCTTCATCAGGCCTACATTGCTTTTTGTAAAAACGAGACTGGATGGCTGGACGATTTTGCCTTATACACTGTTATTAAACAGCACCACCATGGGCTGGAATGGTATAAATGGCCTGAAGGCCTGAAAAGGAGAGAGGTCAGTGTAATTCAAGCTTTTACTGAAAAGGTATCCGGGAAAATAAGGGAGGTTAAATGGCAGCAGTTTATTTTTTACAGGCAATGGGCGCAGCTAAAAAGTTATGCCAGTGAAAAGGGCATATCGTTTATCGGCGATCTCCCTTTTTATCTCGACCTTGACGCCGTGGATGTTTGGTGCCATCCGGAATGTTTTGAGCTGAATGATAATTTTATGCCCGAAAAAGTAGCTGGTGTTCCCCCAGATTATTTCAATGAGAAAGGACAGCGCTGGGGCATGCCGGTTTATGATTGGAAAGCGATGAAAACTGAAGGTTATTCCTGGTGGATTAACCGGCTGAAGAAAAACATGGAGCTTTTCGACCTGCTGCGTCTCGATCATTTCCGGGCTTTTTATGCGTATTGGGAAATTCCTGCCGCTGATCAGGATGCTAGCGGTGGAAAATGGGTCAAGGCTCATGGAAACCATTTTTTCAAAACATTAGGGGCTGCACTGGGTCATTTACCCTTCGTAGCGGAAGACCTTGGTGAGGCCTCGGCAGGCGTCGAAGCTCTACGTCAAGCCTTTAATCTTCCCGGCACGAAAGTATTGCAGTTTGCCTTTGATGAAGACCTGTTGGCTTCTCCACACATCCCCCATAATTTTACGGATGCCAACTGTGTAGCGTACAGCGGCACACATGACAATAATACACTGAAAGGATGGTTCGAAAATGAACTCGGCCCGGAAGGTAAAAAGCGTTTAAGCCTGTACTCGGGGCAGAACATTACAGCAGAGAATGTGCATCAGGTATTGGCCCGCCTGGTTTATGCTTCCATGGCGAAGATCGCTATCTTACCTGTTCAGGATATCCTCGGGCTGGATGAAAATGCAAGGATCAATATTCCCGGCCAGGCCCAGGGGAACTGGACCTGGCGTATTGGTGCGGACGATCTGGATGAAGCAGCTGTGCAGGACCTTAAAATGCTGACTGAAATTTTTGGCAGGGGGAATTAAGAAATTCCTTTTTACTTGATGTTAATTGCGGTTGTTTTAAATCAAAAACATCAAACTATTGGATTAAAAACAGGGTTCTTTATGGTAAATACCTATATGACCATGGAAAACGAAAATAACAACAAGATCGGGCGCAGAACGGCCCTAGGGGGGATCGGTGCAGGAATAGCTGCAATGGCAGCAGCGCCTTTGTTCAACGCTTCGGGAAATACAGCGGGCGGATCTGCCAACTCGGCCCCGCTGGAGGATCCCAAAATGAAATATCCGCGCCCACCTTTTAAAGAGCAGAAACAGCCCTGGCCGGGACTGGCCGGAAAAATGGATCCTAAACCGGATCACGGTGAACAAAGTTATAAAGGGTCGGGAAGACTGACCGGAAGGAAGGCACTGATCACGGGCGGTGATTCGGGAATGGGGCGGGCTGCAGCAATAGCCTATGCCAGGGAAGGTGCTGATGTTGCCATTAATTATCTTCCTGATGAGGAAGCAGATGCAAAAGAAGTGGTTGACCTTATAAAAAAGGCAGGAAGAAAGGCTGTTGCAATACCCGGTGATCTGCGCAATGAGGATTTCTGTAAGAAACTCGTTGAAGATGCAGTAAAACAGTTGGGAGGACTGGATATCCTGGTTAGCAATGCGGCAAGGCAGCAGACACATGAATCAATACTCGATATCAGTACTGAAGAGTTCGATTGGACGATGAAAACCAATATCTATGCCCCGTTCTGGTTGATCAAAGCAGCGCTTCCGCATTTAAAACCGGGTTCGTCCATTATCGCTACGACCTCGGAGCAGGCAAATGACCCTTCAGCAGAACTCTACGATTATGCACAGACCAAAGCGGCAACCACAAGCTTTGTCTGTTCACTTGCCAAACAGCTTGCTCCAAAGGGCATCCGCGTAAATGGTGTAGCGCCCGGACCGATCTGGACACCTTTACAGGTAAGCGGAGGGGCAACGATGGAAAAATTGAAATCATTCGGGGGCGCAACACCTTTAGGCAGACCGGGACAGCCTGCTGAACTCGGTTCGATATATGTACAGTTGGCCGATAACGGCGCGAGTTATTCTACAGGACAGGTATATGGCGCGATGGGCGGCGGCGGTCAGCCATAGTGGTAAAATTTAAACAAGATTAGCTTAAATGTTAGGTCAAAGCGCAGCTGGATTTAGGCTGCGCTTTTATTTTAAAGGTTTGCCCAGCTGACCGGTGATAAACGGTTTCTTAATGCTTTTCACCGGTGACGGACAGGAGAACGGGCGTGGCAAAAAAAAGCCATTAGTGGCCGTGATTAAAAACCAAAACCTTTACTGTTGCGCTTCTGGATGGCTTCCAGCGTTTTAGGGATCAGTACATCAAGACCAAAATCGGTAACCTCAGACTGGACCTGTTCGATAAAGGGGCGCAAAGTGCTGTTATAGTCTAGGAAGGCAAGCTCAAAATTCCCTCCATATTTAATGAATGAGTCCGCCAGTGCAGCTGCGCCATCTATCGCCAGCGAGCCGCCACGGCCCGCTGCGGGTGACGGACAATAACCGGCATCACCCACGAGTGCCACACGGCCGCTCGTCCAGGAGGGCATTTTGATTTGGCAGAGTTTGTCGAAATAAAAGGATTCAGATCTTTTGATCTCCTGCAGCAGTTCCCTGCTCCTCCATCCCGAATCCCTAAACTGCTCATCGATCATGCTGCGCATCTGGTGCTCATTGCGGTAATCATAAGGAACTTCATCTTCTGAAAAGTAGGCAAAACAGATATCGGTTTTCCCGTTGTAGGCATTTAGCATGACGGTTTTCCCGACCTCGCTATATAACTGGGTTGTGTTTTCCGCAATCAGCAGTTTATCCACTATACTAATGGAAAAATATGCCTGTAGGAAATGTGAGAATTCCTTTTCTTCCCCAAACCATAGCCTGCGTACAACGGAATGGATGCCATCACATCCGAAGACCAGGTCAAAACTCCGGGGTGGGCTGTTTTTGAATGTCACCTCCACATCACTGCCGGTATCGCGCAGCCCGGTAACGGTTTCAGCATAAATGATTTCTACATTTTCTCTGATCAGCCCGTGAAGGAGTTTTAGCAGATAATCCCGTTCGACTTCGTATTCTTCTTGTTCACGTTGTCCGTGATAGTCTGTGAGTTCCGTGAAACCGGCTGCATTTTTCATTTCCATTTTTTCCATGCGCAGCCTGTTTGCATAGATCTGGTCAAACAGGCCCATGTTGCGGGTAATGTCGATGGTCTTTCCCAGTATATTTACCGGGGTTCCGCCTTTCTTAAGGGCCGGTGCAATTTCTACAATAGTTACCCGGTATCCCAAGCGGTTCAACCAATATGCTGTTGAGAGTCCCGCAAAGCTGGCACCGGAAATGAGTGCTTTCTTATGATCTGTTACCATTTTATTTACGTTTTTGTTGATGCAAATAAAGGTTAAGACAGCGGGATAGGGTAGGTTTAAACGTGGAAAGGCTTGGACTATTCGCGGTTTTTCTTTCTAAAAGATGTAGGCGGATTTCCTGCGAGTTTGGTAAACAGCCTTGAAAAGTAGGGATAGTCGTCGTAGCCCAAGGAAGCGGCAATCTCCTTTAGTGACAGGTTAGAGTGATAAAGCTGCCGCTTGGCCTCTAAAACAACACGTTGCCGGATGTGATGGGAAACCGGTTGTCCGGTTGTACTTTTCACGCATTCATTGAGGTAGGTGGTGGAAATATACAATGCTCTGGCATAATCTGCCGGACTTTTTATCTTGGCAAAATTCCCGTTAAGCTGCTTACGGAAGGCTTTGGTAACCTGATCCTTTCTGCCCTGATGGGAAGGTTCGGAACGTTCAAGGAAAAAAGAGGTCGCCAGCGCAACCAGTGTGTTGCCCTGCCCGCTAACTAAGGGGTGATAAAGGGGAGCATTTTTTCTCACTGCCAGTTTCATCATTAAGGACGCAGCTTGTGTTAAGAGTTCAAACTGAACTGCATCTAAAAGAACCGGTGCAGTAGGGGCAATATCTTCAAGCTGTGGCAGCAGGTCAGCATCAAGCCACTCATTGGCCATTGCCCAGGCATAAACATCAACTCCGTTGAACGAAATGATACGGTGTACCTGATCTGGGTGCATATAGATCAGCGAAGGGGACAGGATATCATACACCTGGAAATCGATTTCCATCTTCACACTGCCCTTTTCCAATAGAAAGAAGGAGTGCCGGTCGTGCCGTTCTGGCTGTTCCCAATCGCCCAGCGGTGGAAGGGAGTCAAAAGAAAGCTTGTCGATGGTTATGCCCTCATCAGGATCACTGGCAAAACTGTTTACTGGGATCTTAACTGTGTTTTTGGACATGGTATGGTATTTATGGCGCAAAGATAGATAATGCGGTAGGTAATGCCGTTACTATTGTTTGCTACATTCACAGGGTTTATGTTGGTATGGGATATCTGATCGATACCGGGATGACAGGTTATAGATCTGGTAGGTGCATTTATCTGGGCAAGTGCAATCATTTATTCCCGCTTCGCCACACCTACTTAACAGGAACGGAAAGATCGGTAAAAAGCCGCATCACATAGTCTTGGCATGTTGCTGTCAAAGATTTCTGAGTTTAGGTCTAATCATTGAGCGCACTATGCTCACTTCATCAATGTCTTAACAAGTAGCTTTGTTGCTTTCCAGCCTGATGGTTATGTGAGGAGGTATTAATATGATTTTTAGGGTGTTGCCTTCGGCCCAGGCTCTTGCTGCGATCCGCTGCGCAGGATGTCCTCTACCATTCTAACAGGCCGCTAAAAAGGCGACATCTTTCAACAGGTGCACGCCCAGTATTAGGGCTAATCTGACAACGGAAATATAAATCAGATTATTTTAACTGTGGCGTTGTATTCCCAGTTTATCCGTTATATAGTTACGATCTTTTAAATGGTAGATGGTATTTCGCGGACTATAGGTTATAGTATCTAAATGCCCATGTTTCTTAAGAATTAACAATAGTGAGGTCATGCGCTTTCTTTGGTCTTCCGTATTGGCAGAATTTTCCATTTCGGTATATATCCTCGTAATATCGGCCTGATGCAGTCCTTGATTGTATAGAGATAGGATGAAAAAAACTTTACCAGTTTTGGTTCTTAATTGGCTCCAGTATCTCGACAGGGCTATGCTGTTAAGTGTGTGCTCACAAACCCTTTTCAATTGAACGAATTCATTTGCATATTTGGGATATTTACCGAGCTGATCAGTGCACCTGCCGATTTGCCGGCCTATATCAACTACTTCGTAAGACAATGCCTCCATCTGGATATCGATATGCTGCAACCTTTCAACAATCAGCTTTCTGTCATCAATTGTGCTCATTTTTATTAAATGTGTGTTTTTAGGTTTCAGTGCGCGGGTTAGAATATTGTCCCTGATTCTGTCCCTGTACTTAACTACAGGAAAAGTTTTACCTCGACTTGTTTTAGTCCAAAACTGAGTTCTTGCTGTTGCGGGAGACATTGCCGCATTTTGAAGTTTATTAACAGAGATCCAACCGGGCAAGCTTATTCGTCAGACCCTAGCAAACGCTATAGGTTAAACTTAGAGTTGGCTAAAACTGCTTCACTTTTTTTCATCTTATCGGGTACGGCCTTTGAAAAGTTATCCAGGGTTGGATCAACCTTAAACTTTACACCTAACTTTTCTTCCAGTAGCTCAATTTTTTGAAATTCTTTTTTCATATTGAAGATAACTATTATTCCTTGCTAAGATACGACTTTTGTTGTAAACCCCAATTTTAGCACCTACAGGTTCTGAAGGTCTGAAACGGTATTGTGCACATTACCTGATAGGTTAAATCAGGACTGATTTAGGACATTTCATATTATGCTCCATTAAAGGCATAAAAAAAAATGCAGAAACTGTCCCATTAGGGCAAAGTTTGAAAACACCTACTTGAATATCGCATAGCGGTAAAATGTCTCCATACCTCAAATAATAAATTTTACCCAGCTATTCAGAGAAATTTTAATAGCATGTACGGGCGAAAAATATCTAAAAACTTAAATTGCGGAAAGGGCCTGACTATGGAAATGATAGGAGACAGATGCAAGTTTCTCTGATTTTTAATATCTCAAGTAGCTCATGAAGACCTAGTGAACTTCAAAAATTAAACCTGTTGGTATGGCGGAGCTATTCTCTTTAAAACCTTACATTTGTTTCCGTATTAAGCCAATAAAATGAATGATTTTTCCTCCTTAATTAATTATATTTCTAGATATGTTACCCTTGATGAGGCTGAAACAGCATACGTAATTTCCTCGCTAAAAATTAAAAAGTTAAGAAAAAAACAACTTTTAGTACAGCCTGGATTTGTCTGTACAGATAAGAGCTATGTGGTAAAGGGAGCATTAAGGGCCTATCTAGTTGATCAGGATGGAAAGGAACATACCCTTGCGTTTGCAATTGAGGATTGGTGGATATCGGATTATAATAGTTTAATTAATCAAGAGCCTGCGACATTATTTGTTGAGGCTTTGGAAGATTCTGAACTGGTTCAGATCAGTTACGCAGCCGAACAAGACTTTCTGGATAAAATACCAAAAATGGAGAAATTTGAACGGATCATCACACAGCGTTCACTTGTTTTTCAGCAGAAAAGGCTTCTTGCGAACTTTACCCATACCGCTGAAGAACGTTACGAAGAGTTTATGGAAAAATATGCAAGCATTGCCAAACGGGTTCCACAATATGCTTTAGCCTCATATCTCGGCTTCAGTACAGAGTATCTAAGCAAGATCCGAAACCGTAGAATAGGAAAAAGTTAAACCAGTTCAACCTAATTTCCTAAACTAGTTCATCTTTATTCAGTTGTGGGCCACCCATCTTTGTGATGTCAATTTTGGCATTAAAAAACATAACATATTCAAAGATGAGTAACACTATTTTAGTAACCGGTGCTAGTCGAGGACTAGGTAAAGATATAGCCCTGAGCTTAGCTGCTCAAGGCAATGACGTTATTATTACCTATCATACACAAAAAGAGGAAGCAAAACTAGTTGCATCGCAGATTACCCAGCTTGGGCAGAAAGCCCTTGTGCTGCAGCTTGATGTTTACAATCCCCATTCACTCGAAAATTTTGCAGACAACATTAAAACTTATCTATTTCAAAATGTTTCTGACGGAAAACTTTTTGGATTGGTCAATAATGCCGGAACTGGCGCTTACGAACCAATTGCAGATACAGAGGAAGTAAATCTTGACAAACTCTACAACATGCATTTTAAATCACCTTTTCTATTGGCAAAAGAACTGCACGGTATTATCCGGGGAGGTGGTTCGATCATCAATGTTTCATCAGGCTACAGCAGGTTTTCGGCAGTTGGGTTTTCGGCCTATGGAGCTATGAAGAGTGCCATCGATACATTAACGAGATATCAGGCACTCGAGTTTGCACCACTCAAAATCCGCGTTAACAGTATCGCCCCGGGAGCAATAGAAACAGATTTTGCCGGGGGTATCGTTAGGGACAATGCAGAGATTAACAATTATGTTGCCAGCGCGACAGCACTTGCCAGAACAGGACAACCTGATGATATTGGCAGTGTTGTAGCATTTATGATAAGTGATGCCGCCAAATGGATCAATGGTCAGAGAATTGAAGTTTCAGGTGGGATCTACCTTTAAAATCAAAATCTATCTGATTTCTATTAACGATCAGATCTTAAGGGAAGAGTAATGAATAATGGTTCGGTAACGGAAAATATATTTTTTTAGCCCGAACCCTTCTTTATCCTTCTCAATTTTACCTGCCTACTCGCTTCCATAATCTCAAGGTGCTTTTTAAACACATCCATTCGTCGCTCCTGAATATTTTAGAATTACTGCTGCAGCAGTAGAAGAGGGACAGATTTTCGTATAACCGAAGCAAAGAGTTTAACCCAGATTTCTTAAAGATTTGCACTGGAATAAAAAATATCATTATATTCGCCAATGCTTATTGGCATGCTGGCCCATCCGTGTAAAGAGATCATCAGCCAAGGTATAAATAACGCAAACCCGGTCTGCTTATTATCCGACCCAGGTTACGGATGCAAAAAAACTTTCAGGATAATAAGACAGGCCCAGAGGAATGTTTTATGACTATTGAGTATTTTAAAAACCAGGCAAAAAACCTGCACAAAGATTTCAAAACCCAAAAACCCTATTTCGATCAAGAACTGGAATGTGAAACCTACAATTACGCACCGAAATTCTTCGATATCGAGGCACTGATCACCGACTTTGAAATCAATGAAGAGCTTTTCAGCCGCATGAATGCCCTCCACATTATTACCAGACTCTGTGGATTTAGAAAATTGGAAGAGTTGACCCAGGCTAGCCCGGCCGGACAAGAACTTGCCAAGCTGCTCTTTGACAACATGCACAAAATCTCCATCGGGGAATGGGAAATTTACCTGTTGGATTGGGTATTTCGCCAAAAGTGTACACACGTTCCGCATTTAAGCTGACACCCTTTTTCGCTGCAAACTGACGGTCTATTTCGGGCCAAACTGACGACACTGATTTTTTGATCAGGATTTCTTCACTCAGCAATTCCATTTAATTTTTTAAGTTCAGGCCAAATAAAAGGCTCTCCCGTTAAAAAGCAATCGGACATGACTATTGGCCTGACGGATGGGATTTAAGCGGTTCAGTGCGTCTTTTTGGGGGTGTCAAGCTTTGTTTCCAGGATTAATCCTTTAGGGTTGCCGGGGAAACTGTTGATTGTTTGCCTGGGGTTGGGTAGTTGAATGGGTTTCGGGGAGGAAGGAAATTTGGAGCTGGCGATTACTTTTGTTCAGAGGGAAAGGGACAATTTAGCTAACTGCCCGGCAGTCAAATTCGCGTACAGTTTGGCCCGAAATGGATTGTACAGTTTCATTGAAATACGCACTTACCCTTTTTTGCATTTAATGTTATTCCTGATCGAAAAATTTTTCGATAGATATACGACCATCTATTGTTCTAAAATCTTCCAGATCGATATGGACCGTAACTCGCAATCGCCATTTTATATTTTTCAGGTCAAAAAAAATCATGGCGATGATGTGATTAGCAAAGCACAGGCTTATATGGAGCAACATTTAACAGAGAAAATATCTTTTGAAAAGATGGTATCGCAACTGGCTGTTAGCCGGCGTAATTTTGACCGGCGTTTTATTCAGGCAACGGGTAACACACCGGTAGGATATTTCCAGCGGATCAAAGTTGAATTGGCTAAAGGCTTTTCGGAAAAAGGCAGGAAAAGTGCTTTTGAGGCCATGAGCGATGTCGGCTATTGGGATGACAATGCCTTTCGGGAACTATTTAGAAGAATAACCGGATTTTCACCACTTGAATATCGCAATCGATTTAACAAGGATGCAGCGTAAATTATTATTAACCTTGTTGGTACACGCCTTAATCATGGCTAAATTGCCCTGTGAGAATGTCTAAATGGCACCATGTCAGTATGATAGGATTGAAGGTATCTTTGAGGAATAAACAAAGTAATATGCAAAACAAAAATTATACGGGAACCTATTTGGTTGACAAAAGTCCTGCGGAAATATTCCCTGCGCTATTAAACGTTCGAGAATGGTGGAAAGGATTATATGGATAGATCATGGAAGGTAACTCTGCAAACATCGGTGATGAGTTTACGTTCAGCGCAGGCGGTGGCATGCATTACTCCAAGCAACGACTAACGGAACTGGTGCCGAACCAAAAAATTGTATGGCAGGTCATTGAAAGCAATTTAAGCTTTTTACAAGATCCTACAGAATGGAACGGCACTAAAATTTCATTTGATGTATCGGAGCAAGAAGGTAAATCATTGGTCTCATTCACACATGAAGGGTTGATCCCGGAAATAGAATGTTATGAAAGTTGCTCTGGAGCTTGGGGACAATATCTCGACCAATATTTATCTCCAATCAAATCAGTACCTAAATAATTATTTATTAAATACTTTTTGAAGAGTTCCTATCAGGCTACGCTAGATTTAAGAGCATCTGCCATATCTAATATTCACAAATACTTAAGAGTGATAATTTCTCCCTCTAAGTAACCCTAAAATCAAATTTTACCGGATGAGAAATTCAGGCCTCTCTTTCAGGTTTTGAACTTATATCAAGAATTTTTGCAAATTGCCCAATTTCGATCTATTCCTCCACAAAACGGTTTCGGTTTTGAATTTTGATCCACCCTTCACGGAGGGGGGGCAAGAGATTTTTAAAGGTCTTTTGCTCTTTTTATTGCCTTATAATTTGCTGTTGATATGTTAATGCAGCTTAAGAATTTTAGAAATTGGAATTAATTGGTTCGTGATGTTTGAATTGCTGTGCCCTGATGAAGGCTATGCTTTAAGATTAACCTCGCACTTTGAAAACAAAACTTGCCAATCTCTCCACGAAGCTGATTTTAGGCATGCTTAAAAGGCCCCGTCCGCTCATTGTTTTGAAGAGGGCTGGGGCCGTAATTTAGAGAAAAAACTTCTTGAGGCTAGGCTCTAGTTTTTTGCCTGTACCTGTTTGGCCTTTTCTATGGAAAAGGTACCATCGATGAGCATATTCAATACCGGTTCGTTAATGGTATCGGGAGAAGTTTGCCACAACAGCACATTGTTTTTGATCACAAAGGTTTGCGGTATTGCCGAAACCCCCGCGGGTTTAATCCAGTCGCGCTCAAACTCGCTTCCCTTGCCGCCACCGGTGGCGATATTAAAGCCCATCATTTTCTCATTATTCTTGACAAAGTCGATCACCTTCTGTTTATCGTCTTCCATAACATCCTGTGCGATGAAGACAATATTGCTTTCTTTAAATTTTTCTGCCAGGGCATTCAGGTGTGGCATGGCTGCAATGCATGGTTTACACCAGGTGGCCCAAAGGTCTATGATATAGATTTTTGATGGATCAAGCTTTTCCAATGGGCTACCCTTGATCCAATCTACCCTGGGATAAATTTTTACAGAATCCCCAACATCTAAATATTCTCTTTTTGCACTTTGTGCGAAGGTGGTAATGGTCCCGATCAGCATGATGCTGATCAGGAAACCTAAAGTTTTTATTCTCATCTTATTTAATTAATTTTTCAAGTTCCTGAGCTAGCCCAGTATCGCTCAGGTGGAGCTGGCTTGCCAATATTTTCCCATCTGGTCCGATCAGGAATCCTGCAGGCATGGTATTGTAGCTTAGGCCATAAGATTTGGCGGTATTACTTACCGCGCCCTTGTTGCTTACCCCGCCAATGTCGTTAAGGTTAAGCCATTTGAACCCTGATTTTTCAATAGTCTGTTTCCAGTAATCGATAGAAGGATCGGTAAAATCATAGTAAACGGTAACCATTGCCACATTTTTATCTTTTAATGTGCGGTTTATTCTGCCCAGGTTAAAGGTAAATGATTCATAGTTCAAAAAATCTGGCGTGTAAAAGCATAGAAATACATTTTTACCCTTTAATGAAGAAAGTGCAATCTCTTTCCCCATCGGATCTTTCAGTGTAAAGGCCGGAGCCATCTGCCCGGGGGCGAGTGCCTTTGCCAGGTCAAACTTCGCCTGAAGCTCTTTTCCTGAGAAGGTATTTCTAACGGCCGGACTAAATTTCATGAATTCAGGCTCAAAGTTGGAGCGGAGTGTACCCCTGTGTTTCGATTTCCACAGATCGAGCGCAAGGTAGCTCTGTGGGTTGTTCTTGATGAAATTAGAGTCGATGCTTGCAGTTTTTGCCAGTTCTACCGACATTTCTTTCCTGATCGCGTCGGCTTTGTCATTATCTCCACTTGCTCTGTACTGTTCTATTAGCGTATTCAAAGAATCTACACTTGCCTGGATGGGTTTATAAAGCTCCAGGCGTTTTTGGAAATCTACCTGCGTTTTTCCGCCTTTTATCTTTGCCGATTTAATTTTGTCGCCCCTTTGATCTCAATCTTGCCGCCGTCTATAAAAAAGTCCCTGCTATCAACGGTTTTAATGTTTTGCATGGTAAGCATCGCCGGCGGGTCGATAGTCAGTTTTGCATAGGCAGGGTCTCCGATGATTCCCTTAAAGGTGAATTTTCCAGCACTTACCGTCGTCGAATCGCTAACATATACGCCATTGTTTTTGTAGCTAAGGGTTACTTTTTTTGCATCAATTGCGGGCGAGAGCTGTCCGCTGATGGTAAATGGGGTTTGTGCTACTGCAGCCTTGCTAATAAAAAGTAATAAGGCAATTGATAATAATTTTATGTTCATTTTAATGGTATTCATTTTTTAAATTAAGGGTTGTTTGTAAAACTTGGGTTAGCAGCCATCACGATAGGTGGTAAACGCAACGTTAACCGGTTATTGGGCAATGGGATATTGGTAAAGTTATTCGCCGTTTCGTCCTTATAAATAATATGTTCGTAATGCTCTCCGGCAAATATTGGGTCGATAGAACACCTGCGCATATCAAACCAGCGGTAGCCTTCGGCAGCGAACTCCCGTGTGCGCTCTTCCATGATAAACTTCACCAGTGACTCTTTGTTCGCCGATGCTTGTGCAGGTACCATGGCATCGTTGGCTGGCATACGGTGCGCCCGCAGGAACTGCAGGTCGGTAACTGCTGCTGAGAGGTTGTTCAATCTTGCATTGCACTCTGCCCTTAAAAGGTAGCACTCAGAAAGCTGAAGGCCGAACTTGGAATAGTTTACCGCATATTTAGATAACCTGTTCGAGGGGTTGGGTGTCGAATAAGGGAAAAAGGCTCCATAGAAGTTTAGCCTAAGGTCGTTTGCCGAAAACAGTGCATCTGCCTTTGGTGATAGTACGATAAAGTCATTTCCAAATTCGTTTCCTGCATAGGGTCCGTTGTAAAACGTTCTGGCCAGTACCGATTCGCTTACATCATTGTAGTTGATGCCAGGAGAATTATTCGGTCCATTGTAACCAATGGGGTCAAATTTTCCGCCAGGGGCAAACTCTACATTATAATCGTACAGTTTGGCCGGATTGCTTTGCGCGCTGATATCGTTCATCGCAGCATTAAACATTTCAAGTGCTTCTGTGTTCCGGCCCATAAACAGGTAGGTCTTTGCTAAAAGGCCCTCTGCTGCAGGTTTTGAAAAACGCGTAGCAAAGGTATTTTTCAGTGGGAGTGATGAGATGGCCTGTTTAAAGTCGTCGATAATAAACGCATAAACCTCTGCAATGCTATTTCGCATAAAGGGGCCCAGGTTTATGTCGGCTATCTTGATGATGGGAAAACCTGCATCCTGTGCCGCGGTTGCCGCATTGTATGGCTTTGCATAAATATTGATCAACTGGAAGTAAATCCATGCCCTGTTGGCCAGTGCTTCTGCCTTTAAAGCACTTTTTTGTGCCGTGGTTCCTTCTGTCGAATCATCAATTTCGTTGATAACCTTATTGATCGTATAGAGGTTGCTCATGTAGAGCTTGATGTCAAAGGTGTCGTCCTGTGCACGATGGATATCTGCCACGTAATTAAAGGCATTCTGGCTCTGAACAGATGCCGAAGCAAAGTAACTTCCCTCGGCGGCTACATCATCGCCCATCAGCACCATCGATTGCCAGCCCCCTGAAAAGGAGTAAAAATAAAGATCCGGTGAGTTTAGTATCTTATCATAATCAGAGGTGGCCTGCGCAACAATTTTCCCTTTAGGCACTACATCTAAAAACTCCTTTTTACAGGCACTCATCACCATTGCCACCAAAATCAAAAACCAGTATCTGTGTTGATATAATTTCATGTTCATTTGATTAAAAAGTTAGGTTTGCGCCGAAGCTAAAACTGCGGTTATATGCCGGTAGCGAACGTCCGCCGGTATTAAAGTTTTGATATTCAGGGTCGATACCGTATTTATTGGCTTTCCATATCATAAAATTCCCTGTTTGCGCATAAATGTTCAGCCCTTCTATATGCAGCTTGTTTAATACCTTCGGACCAAAACTGTAATTAAGCGTTAAATCTCTCAGTTTGATGTAAGAGGCACTTACCACATTGATGTCTGCATACATATAATAATCGATGTTGCGTCTGCTATTGCTTATGCCAGTGCTGGAAACATATGCTGGGATATTGGTTATGAGTTCATCTCCCGGCTTTTTCCACCTGTTCAGAAAATCCGGACTTAAATTGCCATCAAAACTGCCCGTTCCGTAATTGATACGGCCAGAATAGAACTGGTTAACATTTCTCCTCATTACGTTTCCAAAGCTGTAGATAAGGTTGGCACTTAATGATAGTCCCTTGTACCTGAATACATTGCTCAGGCCCCCGTTAAATTTCGGAATAGTGGTACCCATATAAACCAGATCCTCAGCGGTAGCAATCTCAGGATCTTTACTGACTGTTCCATCAGCAAGTTTGATCTGTGGGTCGCCAAGAGCGTCCAGGCCCACAAACTGATAGGCAAACAGGGGCTGAGCATTGAAACCTTCAGCGTAATTGGCGGTTATCCTACCCTGGGCGGTAAGCTGTGAAGGCTGTATGGCCGAATATTGTAACAGCTTGTTCTTGTTGAAGCTAAAGATCAGGTTACTGGTCCAGTTAAAGTCTTTCGACTGGATATTGACCGATGTTAAAGCAATTTCAATTCCTTTGTTGTTCATATTGCCCAGGTTCCCTAAAGTGCTTGAGGTGCCGTTTAAAGGATTGATCTCGACCTGGCCCAGCATATCAGTGGTTTTTTTATCATACAAATCGATACTTCCGCTAACTATATTTCTCAATATGCCGAAATCAATTCCAATGTTAACTGTTCTGGTCTTTTCGAAAGTTAGCTTGTTGTTGGCATAGCTGATCAGGCTATAGGAATCGCCGGTTACGCTGTTGTTCTGTATCTGGATAATGTCTCTTGTAGATCCCGCACCAATAAAAGGAGAGTTGCCTGTAATTCCGTAGGTAGTCCTCAGCGCGAGATTGCCCAGCCAGCTTAAATTCTCCGCAAACTTCTCCTTACTGATCAGCCACTTTGCGCCCAGACTATAGGTCGGTTTTTTTTGTGAACCTTTTTCTGAACCAAATAAATTACTGTAATCTCTTCTTAAACTGGCATCGAGAATATACTTCTGCTCCATCGAGTAATTTAACAGGCCAAAGTAAGATTCGTTCCTGTTTAAGCTTTCCAGACTTCTGAAGGGCAGTTCATTAAAAACACTTCTGAAAGAAGATACTGCGCCGAATATGCCCTGGCTCAAGGTTGCATAGTTTAACCTTTCGTAACTCTGCAGATCAAGATCATAGCCCCTCACAATGGTTGTCCGGTTGGTACCCAGCTGTTCAAGTGCCTCATGCCCGATCTGGACATTCAGGTGGTCACGGCCATCTCTAAGCCCCATGTTATAAACCAGCTGATTCCTCACCGTCCAGTTTCGCTGGTCGATGTTCACTGTTTGATAGGTGCCGCCAGTTGTTGGCAGGTAATATATCGGCGTATCATTGGCTGTTCTTGCAACCGTAAATCCCAACAGCTCTCTTCTCAGGTCGTAGGTTTTGCTATCGGTGTAAACGGTGTTGTTGGTCGGCGATTTCTGATAACTGTAGGTACCATCGAAACTTAGGCCTTTCCAGATCTTCAGGTTTACATTTCCCGTAAGGTTGATGGATAATGCATTGCTCTTGTTAAAACCCATATCCACCTCGTTGAGCGGGCTATAATCTAAGTTGATCCGGCTGCGTGCCTGGTAATCTTTTCTGATTTCCGGAGAGAGCCCCTGGAGATAATTCATCTGGATATTATTGCCCTCTGCATCCTGAAAGAGCTGGTAAGGAATAAAATTACGCCCTATGGTTATACTTCTGTCGGCACTGGTAAAGGTATTGTTCAGTGCAGTATTCAGATTGATCCTTAGCCTTGGTATCGGAACAAAAGTTTGGTTGAGGTTTATCCGATAAGCATTGTTTTTATCTCCCGGATGGTTGCTGTAGGTATTGGTATATGACCCTGATGCGTAAAAATTGTAAAACGCCGAGCCTCCTGAAGCCGATAGCGTGTGGTTAGTGGTAACAGCATTGCGGTACAACAGATCCAGCACCTGGTCCTGGTTATTGATGTTGGCCAGGCTATCCAAACTGCGGTTTGCCTGTGCTGCAGTAATAAGGCCCCGGTTCTGGTTGTAAAGGATCTGCTCATGGGGCGCAATTACCGAACTACCTACAGCAGCATATGGAAATACGCTTGGATTAAATATTTCTCTTCCGGTCTGGATATATTCAGCGCTGGTCATGGCCGGAACGTAGTTAAAGTTCGGCTTTCCAAAAAGCGTAACATAACCTGAGTAATTGATCTTTAAAGGCTTACCTGCATTTCCTCTTTTAGTGGTAATCACAATCACCCCATTGGCTGCTTTCACGCCCCAGATTGATGCCGCTGAGGCATCCTTTAAGATCGTAATGTCTTCTACATCATCTGGGTTAATGGTATTGGGGTCGGTTACGGGCACTCCATTAACCACATATAGTGGTTCGGTACGGAGCTGTACACTTGATTTTCCCCTGATGATGCTCTGCTGGGTAGAGCCGCCCCCAAACTCTCTGTTACCGGTGTTCGTACCTTTTGGCCCCGGAATTACCGTTAGCCCCGGAACGAGCCCATCAAGCCTCGAAACTAGATCCTGGGTACCCACCCGGTTCTGATAGATTTGCATATCGGGCTTTCCGAATGATCCGGTTGCGCTTTCGCGGTTCAATGTCTGATAACCTGTAGAAACCACCTTAACTTCATCCATAATATTCGACTGCTGACTAAGCATCGCAATCAGTTCGGCAGATGACCTGGCAGTAAGGGTATCTGGCTTGTAGCCAACATAGGAAACTATTATTTTTGAATCTTTAATAATTCTCGAGAAGGTGAACGTGCCGTCCGAATCTGTAAATCCGACTGTACCAGCTGCTTTCGAAATCACAGAGGCGTTAGGAAGGGGTGTTCCATTTTGGTCTTGCACCTTGATTTTCAGATTGACCAATAATTCGGTAGTTTCAACTGAGACTTTATTTACCACTACGATGATTTTATTTTCAATCGAGTAGGTAAAAGGCTGGTTTCTGAAACACTCATCCAGAACATGCTTAAGGTCTTGGTTCTGAAAGCTTACAGTCAGTTTTTTGGATCTCGAAATCTGATCCCGGTTAATCACAAAATCAAAACCGGTCTGCTTTCTGATTTCCTTAAGCACCTCGGCAAGGGAGGCATCTTTTTTGGTGAACGTGATGTTTTGTACCTGCGCCAGGGCAACAAACTGGCAAAATAAGAACAGGCAGAAAAGAACAGTTGCTTTTGCACCGGGAAGTTTATTGCGGCCTTTGCAATTCCACGCTTTTGCGCCCGGCGGGGGTATAGGCGTATTGCAGATACGATTGGCTATATCATATCCGATTAAATGGTATTTTTTATACATTTGTTTGGTTTTAAGTTGATAATGGTGTAAGAACAATTATAATCTGGACCGAACTATTACTGGGGGCGCTTCCAACGCTCCCGGTTTATGTCGCAGATTGGTTTCTGGACTATGGCATAACCGTTACCCTCCTTCCTTCAATCTTAAAATGTACGCCCTGGTTTAATGTTAATGCCTTGAGGATCTCTGATAACTTTTTCTTTCTCGAAATGGTACTGTAAAATGCTGTTTCACCGATATTTCCCTTAAATTCCACCTCCACATCGTACCACCTGCTGATCTGTCTCATCACTTCGGAAAGGTTCTCCCCAGAAAATACAAAATCATTGTTCCGCCAGGCAATAGCCTGTTCAATGTCTGCGGTACTTACCTGGATGGCCTGCATGGTAAAGTTCGACTGCTGACCTGGTTTTAGCACTTTGGAAGGTTGGTTATTTCCTCCGGATACCTTAACTGCACCCGATATCAGTGTTGTTTTAATGCTGATCTCATCCTGATATGCCTGCACATTAAAGTGTGTTCCTAATACCTGGACCGTTTGTGCTCCCGATTTAACCAGGAAAGGGTGCTTGCTGTCGTGCATAACCTCAAAATAGCCTTCGCCAGAAAGGGAAACGATACGTTCTTTTTTACCCTTAAAGGAAAGCGGATAACTGATAGAAGATGCTGCGTTAAGCCATACCTGCGTTCCATCAGGAAGTGTTACCTGGTATTGCCCTCCATTGGGTGTTTGCAGCGTATTCTGCGCATCGCCCGCCGGCTCTTCGGGAGATATGCGGTACACCAGCATGCCGTTTGCCTTTTTACTGATGCTTACCCCCGGTTGCTCGATGGCAGCTGCCGACTGTTCATCCAGGAAAACCCTTTTTCCATTAGATAGAATCAAAAATGCCTTTTCTTTTCCAGGATCAATATCATTTTGGGATACACCAGCTGTTTTTTGCTCCGGTGTATCTTTATACCTGAATATTAGCATCGTAGCGAATAAAGCAAGTAGCACCGCCGCCGCAATAGCAATTTTTGGCCATAGCGTAACCCGCATTGGCTTTTGTTCCGGTATGGCCTGCTCAATTCGAGTCCACAGTTCGCTTGAGATATTATTGAGGTCTGTTTCCGTAAATTTTGGGCGGATATCTGATCGGTAATGATGAAGCCAGTAGGACAGGGCCTCAATCTCTTCCGGATTACAATTACCCTTTTGGAATTTAGTTAATAATGTTTTTGCGTCGATGTTTTTCATGGAATTGATCTGTTCTACAAAACCATAACACGCTAAACGAACGAATCGGGTATTCTAATCGAAAAAAAAGTTACAAATAGAAAAAATAAGCAGTGAAAACTGCCGATCCGAGCTTTTTTCTAAGGGTTTTTAGTGCGTTTTTGATCTGAGTGGCCACGGTATGCTCAGAAATGCCCAGTTTTTCGGCAATTTCTTTGTTGCTCAGATAGTCTTTTCGCCTAAGTTCAAAAACTTCCCGCATACGGTCCGGCAATAATGAGATTTCGAGCTCAATCATCGCAGAAATATCCTTTTCCCTGATCAGGTAGTCAGCCGAAGCACTGTCGCGCTCATCAAGGGTTTGTTGCAGACTGGTTACATACTCCTGGTTGACCCCACTATTCCTGAAAACATTGAGCACCCGGTTCAGTACCGCACGGTAAAGGTATGGAGCTAGGGGCATTTGATGATTGAGGTTTTCTTTTGCGTTCCAGAGCGATACAAATACTTCTTGTATAACGTCTTTTGCACCTTCCTCGTCTTTTAGTTTTTTTACCGCATATAAAAACAGGAGTGTTTGATAGCGGCTGTAAATTTCGCTAAAGGCATTTTTGTCCCCCTGTTTCAGGAGTACCATTAATTGATGATCGCTTTGGTTTGGGTAGGACAACATAATGCATTGGAATTACGAAGCTACAAAATAATCAGCTTAATGAGTGAATGGTGCTTTTTTTGTTCAGCTTATTTCTGATTTAATCACACTTCCTATATATTGGCTGTAACCATGTTGGATTTTATCTTAATTCCAAAATTTTTGAAAAATCTCCCAATTCGATCAAGGTTTTCAAAATTAAATTTTCTGCGGACATAGAACCGATCAGCCTTCTCTTATCACTATCGCTATATGCTGTTGAGGTTTGTGGTGCAATATCCATACATCTTAAATCAATATCCCATTAAAAATTGTTTTACGATATTTTTTTAATGGCAGGAGCATTTACACAGGTATTTTGAGATGTTTATCTGTTGGCCATCAAAGGCCGTGTCCTACATCATGTATATTTTTTTTAAAAGATACGTAGGTGCCAGGATGGTAATTTGCCACTTGTAATTATAGAACGTCCTAAATCTGTCTAATTTTATGTAGAGCATCATTAAACATTAGGAAGAATACCAGCTAAATGAAAAAAACCGGAATGTGTTAGCGCACATACCGGTTTATATTTTTGTTTAGCTGTACATAATTATATGCGAACCCCAACTAAACTAAACAAAGTTAATGAAAAAATGCCTAAGTCGTTTTTCTAAAGCGAAACGAAATTGCTACCAAGCAGAATATATCCGGTGAAGGTAATACCGCCAGGTTATCCACATAATTAAGAGAACCCCGTGCCATACGGAAAAATGTTCTTCAACTTCAAACCCACTATACAAACCAAAATGATCAAATACATTTTTACTGGCCTGATGCTCGTTTCCGCATTGAGCCTTAAGGCGCAGCAGCCTGTGTCGTTAAGCGTTGCATTGGCTCCTACAAAACGGCAACAGATAGTTACCAAACTGGTAGCAGAAATGATTGCCTCGGCCAATTATAAAACCCTTCCCCTCAACGATTCGTTATCATTGCTAATTTATGATCGCTATTTAAAATCACTTGATCAGGGACATCTTTATTTCCTGCAAAGTGATGTTAACAGCTTCTCTGGAATAAAAACCTCAATTGATGAGGATTTAAAAACGGGCAGCCTTGCCAATGCTTTCCAGATGTTCAACCTTTATCGGCAACGCTACCGCCAAACCATCCAATATGCAGTTACACTACTGAAACAGCCCTATAATTTTTCTCAAAGGGAAACTGTAGTGTTGGACAGAAGCTCACTGCCTTACGCAAAAGATAAAGCCGCACTTGAAGCCATTTGGCGCAAAAGGGTAAAGTACGATTTATTGGTGCTTTCGAAAACCAGTACTGATGAAAACAAGAATAAAACGCTGCTCGGAAAACGTTATCAAAACTTGCTCGATCAGGATGCCCAACTGAGCAACCAGGAGGTGTTTCAAACTTTTATGAACGCGGTAACTGCTTCTGTAGACCCGCATGCTGCTTATTTTAATCCCTATAATGCAGCAGAATTCGATGTGAGTATGTCTAGATCGTTAGAAGGGATAGGTGCTACGCTGGCACTTGATAATGGTTTTATTACCATAAAATCACTCGTAACGGGCGGTCCCGCTGCAAAAACAAAAATGATTCAGAATGAAGACCGCATTGTCGGTATCGGAGAGGGAAATGATGGGGAGTTTAAAGATGTAACGGGCTGGCGCACTGATCATGCCGTTTCGCTTATCAGGGGAAAAAAAGGTAGTGTAGTGAGATTAAAGTTGTTAAGCCGCTTGCAAAATGAAACGGATGTACCTAAAATTGTTTCAGTTACACGGGATAAAATTATATTGGAAGACCAATCTGCAAAGAAAGAAATCAGGGAATATGAAACCGATGGTAAAAAAACAAAGATCGGTATCATCAGTATTCCCCAGTTTTACATCGATTATAAAGCATACAGTGCCGGAGATGCCAATTATAAAAGTACCACCCGCGATGTAGCCTTGCTCATTGATTCCCTTAAAGCACTTCAGGTTGACGGGATTGTAATTGATCTGAGGCAGAATGGCGGGGGGGCACTTACCGAAGCCATCGATCTTACGGGATTATTTATCAAAACTGGGCCCGTAGTGCAGGTAAGGGATGTGAAGGACAACATTAAGGTAAACAAGGATGATGATCCACGGGTAAGTTACAGCGGACCATTGGCAGTACTGGTCGACCGTTTCAGTGCCTCAGCTTCCGAAATTTTTTCTGGAGCAATACAGGATTATGGACGGGGCCTGATTATTGGCAACCAAACTTATGGCAAAGGAACTGTTCAGCGTGATTTTAACCTCGACCAGGTCATTCAGTCATCGGCATTCAAGCAACAGGCTCAGATACTGGCAGATGAAGAAAAGACTAAAAATGGTAATCAGAACCTTTTCGGTCAGTTGAATATTACAATAGGCAAATTTTACCGGATAAACGGGAGTTCTACCCAACACATGGGGGTTAAACCGGATGTGGTTTTTCCTGCCCAATACCCCGTTAATCAATATGGGGAGGACACCGAAACATCGGCCCTGCCCTGGGATACCATAACCAGGACTAATTATGTTAAGGTCGGAAGTTTTGACAATGTTTTGCCGGTACTCAATAAATTGCACCAGGAAAGGTTTCAATCGCTTGGTCTTAACCTTTACATGGAACAAAGCCTGAAAGACCTAACCAAATCTAGCCGTCCGAAAGTATTTTCACTTAATGCATCAGAAAATAAAAAGGAAAGCGAACAAAGAGAATTGCAGCTGCTGGATCGTAACAACCGTTTGCGGAAGACAATGGGGCTGGCGCCACTTAAAAAAGGTGACACGGTTGCAAAGCTTGAAGATCTGGACTTTATAAAAAGAGAAGCCGGAAGGGTATTAACCGATTACATTCTTATTGGATTAACGCCCAAAGAAACGAATGGAAAATAATAGTACAGTTTAAGTTAATAGTTAATGATTAAGAGCCGGTCAGGATGGATGTCCTGACTTTCTTTTTTGTTAAAAAAATAGCTTACAGTTCCAGGTTAAGTCATTATTAAATTTAAGTATGTATATTTAATGCGAATTAAATCTATCTCCAGATTAACAAAAAGATGCTTTTGCTACCTCAAAAAGCACAGATTGGGATAGACGATATGACTCCAAAGAAATCGGCTTAAGTATCTTTCGCCTGCAATTTATGATGAAAAAGTTTGATAAGTATTCCTATACCGGTCTTTTGGCAGATATTGCCAAAGGAAATCAGACTGCCTTTTCGAAACTTTACGATTTGTTTTATCCGGCGCTGATTCAGCATGTGGTTGCCAAAATAAATGATGAAACCATTGCCCAGGATATTCTGCACGATCTTTTTCTGAGCCTGTGGAAAACCCGCGAACGGATTCAGGAAATTCAATCATTGCCGGCATACTTATATGCCTCCTGCCGTTACCTGATAATCGATCAGTTAAAAAAGGCTGCACTTCATAGCAAGCATGAAGAAATCGAATCGCTGGAAATTGATAGCAGGGAAGAGCCGCTTGAAGAGCGCCTGTATTACAGATATCTGCTCGATCAGGTGAACCAGGAAATTGAAAACCTTCCTGAAAAGTGCAGGGCCATTTTTAAGATGAGCCGTCAGGATTATATGTCCAATAAAGAGATAGCCGAATACCTGCAGATTTCCGAATCAACAGTAGAAAATCAGATCAGAAAAGCTTTACAGCGGATAAAAGTGGTTACAAAAGATTTTTCTTGTTTGTTTCCCTATTTTATGGTTTAAAATAAGCTGTTTTATTTGTGTAATAGTTGTTAATGTAATTTTTTGGCTTTTTTTTTAATATTTTGGGGCTTATTCCGTCTTTTGGGCTGGTATTATTCTCTTTTTTCTCCTCTCTCAATAATTTTTTTGAAAAAAACAAAATGTACGTAGGTGCTACGCCCATTTTTTGATACTTATATATATCGGGCCTTTATTTAAGGTTATTATTTTGTTAAATATGCGTCTAAACAATCAGCTTCTCGAAATTATACAGAAATACCTTCTCCGGTCAGAAAGCGATCCGGAAAGAAAAGAACTCTATTCGTGGTACGAAACAGTTGAAGCAAAAGACAAACTGCTATCGAAAAACGAAATCTTAAGGTTACACCGTAAAGGTAAACAGCGTTTGTTCAATGAGATTGGAGGAAAGTTAATCAGAACTGCAGTAATATCACCAATGTGGTACCGTGTAGCGGCAGCAATTTTGTTGGTGGCAACTACCTATTTCAGTATAAATTATTTTGTACAGCGCAATAACCTGGTTGCGGTAAATACGGCAGACATTGAGAAAATAGCACCAGAATCTGGTAAGGCCAGCATCACACTTTCAACGGGCGAGGTGCTTACCCTCGATACGCTTGGCGATCTGGAAAGTGCAAGTCTGGGTAATACAACCATCAGTAATAACGGTGCGGGGGCGCTGGTTTATAAAGCAGGTAAAGGTGCAACCGATACACATACTACAGGTACGCTGCAAACCGGTAGGGCAGCACAGTATAATATTGAGTTATCTGATGGTACCCGCGTTTGGCTAAACGCCAATTCTAAACTTTCCTTCCCCGAAAATTTCGGTGCCGGCAACAGGGTAGTAAAATTAAGCGGCGAAGGTTACTTTGAAGTTAAGAAAACCAAAGCGCACAGTAGGTTTATGGTAGAAAGCAACGGGCAAACCATAGAAGTGCTTGGAACCAAGTTTAATATAAACGGCTATTCGCCGACAGCCATTAAAACTACACTTGCAGAAGGATCGGTAAAGGTAACGCCGCGGAAGAAGTCTATCCCTACTATCATCCTGAAACCAAATCAGCAATCGGTTTTAAGCGTGGGCAATATTCAGCAACTGCACATAGATGCATCAAGGGTAATCGCCTGGAAGGATGGTTACTTTAGTTTCGACGGTAACAATACCCAGGAAATCCTTAAGGAAATTGGCGATTGGTATGGTATCGAGGTGATCTATAATAATCCGGCCAAAACAGTTAAATATACCGGCAAAATCCCGAAAACGATCAGTCTGAGTAGACTTGTAATGCTCCTGGGCTATCAGGACATAGCCGTAAAAGCATTTAAAAATAAAAACAACCAACTTAAATTAATTGTAAACTAAAAAAAGAAATGATCAAAGAAACTTAAACACCGATGATTTGACCATAGGCACTAAACTTTATCCATTGTGTTAGCGTGCAATTGATAACCAATTGTTTAGCTGTTTATCAATTATCCGAACCTCAACTTAACCAACCAAACAATTTAATGGAAATTTATTACAGTCGTTTCGCCAAAATGAGGCGAAAGCAACCTGCTATTGACCAATTCGCGGTAGCAACCTCACTACATCCGGATACCTTTCATAATGAAAAAGCAAGCCAAAAGGTTTTCCGTTTTTTCTGGAGCAGGGTTTTGCCCGTTACCCTCTTATTATTTTTATTTACGCTGATTAAACCATCATCTGCCTATGCACAAAATGTTACACTGAAAAAAAATAAAGTTTCACTCGAAAGTATTCTTAAAGATATAGAAAGCCAAACCTCTTATGTGTTTTTCTATAAAAAGGAAGAAATAGAACCCATCAAAAATGTAAGTATCGACATTGCAGATGCCTCCATGTTCGAAACACTTACAACACTTTTAAAAGGGCTGGATATAGAATACGAACTATTTGAAAAAACAATCGGCCTGAAAAAGGTAGTTAAACCAGTTGCTGCACCTATTGATAAACGCAAGACAAAAACCATTAACAGGATAATAGGCCAGGTAGTTGATGAAAATGAACTGCCATTGAAAGGAATCGCCCTGCGTGAAACCAAAATCAATACTTCTGCTATTTCTGATAACGACGGAAGATTTGCTTTAGTAGTTGGTGCTTCAGGAAGCATTGAGGCCAGCGGGGGAGGTTTTGCCAGGCAGATTGTGAACTATAAAGACACAACTGCTTTATATATCGTAATGGAAAAGGGTAAAACGGCGTCGATAGAATTAGGTGAGGTGGCCATTAACTATAATAGCGTAAAGAAAAACCCGACCACAATGGTCAATTTGGAAAACAGGAACTACATGAATCTTTCGCAGGTTTTACAGGGTACCATCCCTGGTTTAACCCTTCAGACGGTTAATACCACCAGTGTAAAAATAACCAGTATTGATGATTTTCAGCAATATTCTTCTGGCGGAGGTCAACTGATGAAATGGGTGAGGATGAGCGTGGAGGATTATTTAGCCTTTTACGGACAGAAAAAAGGACAGGCCACGATCGATAAATTATTAAAAGGGGAAGGTGTTTCCGGTGTTAAATTAAATACTGTTTCAACAGTAAACAATGTATTGGTGCCACAAATTAGGGGGGCAAATAATTTTTCAGCATCGGCTTCGAGTATGCTTGTCGTGATTGATGGCTTTCCACAGGATGGCTTCCCCTCAAATTACCCGATGACCAATGTGGAATCAATAGAGGTAATCAAGGACCCAAAAGAACTGATAAAGTGGGGTCCTAAAGCTTCTGGAGGGGCCATTCTTATCAAAACAAAGGCAGCCAAAAAAGGAAAGATCAATGTCGACTATAACGCCAATTTTTATTATTCTGCTGCCCAGAATTTCAACCGTTCAAAACTTAACCTGGCTTCTCCATCACAGTATCTGTCTTACATGAAGCAGATTGACTCTATATTTCCTACAAACTATACCGCTAGCACTTTTAATCTCTCTCCGGCAAAGTCGCTGCTGGTCCAAAAACGCTTAGGCACGCTTACTACCCAGCAGTTTAATTCTAAATGGGATTCGATTGGCAGGCTTGATAATGAAGCGCAGCTAAACATGTTGCAGCAGGATCGTTTCAGCCAAAACCATGCGCTTACGGTTAGCGGAGGAAACAATGTTTACAAGTTTACCGGCATTGGAAACTTCACTGATGATCAGTCAAATGAGCTTTATAGCAATACAAAAAGTTATGGCCTGAGTTTAAATAATGATTTTAGCCTGTTGAAAAATAAACTCCACATCAAGTGGTTGATTAACTTCTCTAATGATAATGCGAAAACAGCCATTAATAGTTTTTCCCCAAGCAATACAACTTTAGAGCCTTATCAGATGTTACTGGATGCCAACGGAAACTATGTGTATGATTACACGACGATTTCTACTGCCGCAAACCGGACGATAATGGGGTATGGCTATAAAGATTTCGGCGTTAACGTGCTGCAAGATGCCAGATTGAACAAGAACAGTAATTCCATTACCCAAAAGAAATCCAATATGAACTTGAAATGGGACCTTTTACCTGGGCTTATTTTTAGCAGTTCATTTTATTATGTTGGAAAAAATACCGGGCAGAAAACCTTTTATGATAAACAATCAAGTTATGTTCGTCAGCTGGTTGATACTTACGGAGAGTTTAATAATGGAAATGTTAACTTTTATGTGCCTTACGGAGATATTTTATCGCAAAACAGTACCCGTTATAATGAATATAATGTACGTACGAATATTGGTTACACTAAGGCAATAGGCAAACACGAGATCGGGATTGGTGTTGGCGTGGGCGGTGCCAGTATCGAATCAAGCAGGCCAGCGGCAGCCACACTTTATGGCTATAACAGCAACACACAGACCGCTACACCAGTGTATTTACCAACACCTTCACCAACTGCTCCCATCACCAACTTTTATTCTCTTTTTTCAGGCTCTGTATCATCGGTTACACCTTATTCCATAACCCGTCCGATAAATGGCGATACCACTATAAGCAGAAATTTAAATGGCAATGCCACTTTAAATTACAGCTATGCAGAGCGCTTAAAGGTAAGTGGTTCATATAATGCTGTGCTCAACCCGCTTTATGGGCAGGCCGGTAGTTTCAGTAAACTGACAACTTTAAACGGAGATGTTACGGGTACAGTGATCAAGAACTGGGGAAAGGTTGTTCATAGTGTAGATTTATCTGTTGGAATAACAAAATTGAAAATGCCTGATTTAGCTGTTCAGTACAACAACCGGCGCTACCAGCAAACCTATTATAACAACTATGCCATATGGGTTACCGGGCAGGAACCGACACAACAAAAAGGACAAACTGCTACAAATTACTATCAGCGGGTTACCGTTTCATTGTTAGACAGTACCATTACCGTTAATGCGGCATTTAATCAGCAGAAATCGGTAGGATCCCTGGAGTCGGTGGTTAGCAGTACGGCCACTTCAGCCAGCGCAACCGAAACAAAGTCAAATTATCTAAGCGCAGGCATTGTAATGAGTTTAAGGAAAAACAACCTGAATATGAATTTTGATTATTCAAGATCGCCCGAGGGATCGACTCAGTACAACGGGGCGATGACCTATAACATTGCCAAAGAGAATTATTTTTATTCCAATACCATAAACTCACTTGATGTAGGTATGAAATTACAGAATATCAGTCCTTACCAGGGGTTGAATCTGATTATGAATACCAATGTGGCGACTAACGGTTCATTCAGCCAGGCGGTAAACAGTGATTTCAGCGTTGTTCCACCCAGGAATATCAGCTACGAAGCTTATGCCCGTATGGCCATGCTGGATGATAAATATAGTTTTGATCTGCGTTATTACAACCAATCCTCTGCGGGCATTAACAGTACACTTTCAACAGTAGCTGATCCTTCAACAGGAGTGGTAAGCAAGGTAAGTTACAGCGATATTACCAATAAAGGCATCGAATTCTTTTTAAGTGGGAATTTTCTTAAAACCAGTGATTTTAGTTACACACTTACCTTAAATGGGGCCTATAACGTTAACGTGGCGACATCAGTACCGCTAACTGGTTTTACAGCTTCGGATGGTTACACCCGCGCTTACAGGGATGGCTACAGCACCAGCAATTTATGGACGTTACCCTGGGCAGGGCTAAATTCAAACGGGGATCCGCAATACTACGATTCAAAAGGAAATGTTTCCACAAAGCTAGATAGTGCCTCGGTTGCCTCATCGCTTGTATATGCAGGCGTGACCAAAGCGCCATGGACGGGCGGGGTTATTCAGGACGTGAGGTTTAAAAACTTTTTTGCAAGGGCGGCTATCGTATTTAATCTGGGTTATGTAATGCGTTATTATATTCCTTATGCAAGCAATAATCTGGAAACCAGTGCGCTGATTGCCAACAGGTGGCAAAAGCCGGGGGATGAGGCCAATACGGATGTAGCAAGACTTACCGCCGATGGAAGCAATGGCTATCGCCAGTTTGTCGCACAATACTCCAGCAACAGTATTATTTCAGCAGACAACATTAGGCTTTCGGAGTTGATGATCGGTTGTTACCTGCCTCAAAAATTTCTGCAGAAAATTAAATTAAGTGCCGCAACAATCAGTTTTCAGGTGCAGAATGTAGCTGGCTGGTATCGTAATAAGTACAATATCGACCCTTACACAATCAGTTCAATAGGACGCCCCGGCCTTTCGGCAGCCAGAATTTATTCTGCCAACGTTAATGTTTCATTTTAATATTTAGATCATGAAAAAAACTCACTTATATCTTTTTTTGATGCTCATCGGCAGCTTTTGCTTATCTAGTGGCTGTAAGAAATTTCTTAACGTTGGTCCCTCAACTGCGAGTGTGAACCCAGTAGCTATAAAGGATTTTCAGGAGATGCTCAACAGCGATTCGTTAGGAAAGGTCCAATATTTTTTGTTGGATGCGATGAGCGACGATATTCAGCTCACCGATGTGCAAACTTCTTCTACTACCAACTACTATAGAAGAGCTTACTTCTATGAAGCCACACTGTGGAATCCAAACGATATTGACCTTGTTTATAACAGCACTTACAGTAGGATTTTGCAGATGAATATTATCCTCAGCAGGATAGCTGATGCCCCGGAAGATGAATTGAATACCCCGCAAAATAGGAGTAACATCATCTCACAGGCCTTGATCCACCGGGCGTATTTTTATCTGCAACTGGTAAATGCATACGGTAAAGCTTACGATGCTGCAACTGCTGCAACCGATCCCGGAGTTCCGTTGGTTTTGGTGCCTGATGCAACCGCACTTCCTTCGAGGGCTTCTGTAGAAAAAGTATATGCCCAGATCATAAGCGATTTAAAAACAGCATTAAATAATCCATATCTGCCATCTAAAGGGACTGATGTGATCCACCCGGGCAAGGCGGCGGCCTTTGGTTTACTCGCCAGGGCCTATTTATACCGAGGCGATTATGCCAATGCAGGAGTATATGCCGACTCCACATTAGCAAGGGCCAATACGCTTACCAACTATACTTCAGGATCTTATACTACTCCCGGACAGCTGCAAGATTTGACTTCCAATCCCGAAATTTTGATGGGCAAGCTCACTTCTGAGGAGAATTTTTACCTGTTCTATCAGTCAGCCTTCAGGATGAGCGCCGGCCTTAAAACACTATTGACAGCTTCAGATAGCCGGTATAGCAAAAGATTTACATCCGATCTATATAGGGTATCTACAACACCAGCCAATACCTATGCAATGGACAATAGCATTTCCGTACCAGAGGTTTTATTAACCAAGGCAGAATGTTTAGCCCGGGCAGGCAGCTTTACTGACGCTGCAGCCATTCTTACCCGGATTCGTGGTAACCGCATTGCCACTACCGATACACGGACGTTTACAGCCGCAAATATACTGCAATATGTGCTTGATGATAGAAGGAGGGAACTTTTTCTGCGTGGTGGTTTACGGTTGTTTGATTTAAAACGCTTGAATAAATCTACGGCCAGCCAGATTACGCTTACCCGCACCAATGTAGCCGGAACCACGGTACTTACAACGGTTGCTCCGGGCGCTAATCGTTATCTGGTGCCATTTTCAGCCAATGTAATTGCGGCTAATCCATATATCACCCAAAATCCTAGATTATAAACCCCTTCATTGTTTAACCTTAATTTTATTAAGCATGTATTATAACAATATTAAAGCCTTTTCTATCTTAAAGAGATATAAAATACTAATTTTTGCCGGCTTATTACTGGGAAGCATTGCCGCTTGTAAAAAAGACAGCCCAACCGGGCTGGAAGCAGCAATATCTGCAAAATTATCGAATAGCAGTATGGTTTCCTATATCCAAAAAGGCTCCATGACCACTTTTAATGGGACTACCTATAATTATATTACCAGTTATGTAGGTGTGCCGGTTTCCTTAAAATCGGCTGCCAGCACAAATGACACCATTGTGGCCAGTGTAGACACAAGCCTGGTAACTGCCTACAATCAGTTATATCTCGAGAACAATCCGGGAATTCCTAAGTCTGCGTTTAAAATTTCACATAACGGTTCATTTGCAATTAACAATGGTGCAAGTCAGGCTAAGGATTCTTTATATGTAACACTTAATGATGCCAGTAAACTGAAAAGTAATACCACCTATCTTATCCCTATACAATTACAGGCGAAACATGGTTCTGAATTGCGCTATTCACTGTTTTTTATCAAGATGACGGTTACCATCGGGCAATTAACCTCCCGAATGGACAATGGCAACACCTGGAGTTCTTCTTCTGTACCTTATTGGAGAAATGGTAGCATGTTTATATTATACCTGCCAAGCTCTGATAGCAAAGGCGTAATGATAGGACCCGATTCGGTAAGGTTTGGTGTAACCCTCAATACGGCTTTTAACCCTTCTAATGTTAAAGTTGATGCCGTTGTAGCCGTTGATGATTCGACCATTACAGCCTACAGCAAGAAATTTAGTACCACCTTTCTGGCCTTTCCTGCCGATACCTATGAACTCAGAAGATCCAGTACAACAGTGCCTGCAAATTCGGTAAAAAGTAGAGATAGTCTTTCTGTAGTTATAAAGAACAAGGAAAAATTCAGCCGTTTTACCTGGTACCTAATGGGATTAAAAATTAAAAAAGCTGCTGATAATCCACTCAGTGTACCACCTGTTGCATCCGACTCTTCTCGTGCTTTTATCAGTTTCTTTGTTTTGTAACCAACTCCCTCAACACCAATGAAAACCCCAATAAAAATGAAAAAAATGATTGCTTTAGTATGTGGCCTGGGCTTTAGCCTGGCCACCTTAGCCCAGCAGAAATACGAAATAGCCGGGACCGTAAAATCAATGCCCAATTATAAAGTTACGGTAACACTTTATTACGCTGCCCCAAGTGGCGAGTTTAAAAAAGATACCTGTGTTGTAAACAATAACAGGTTTAGTTTCGCAGGTGAAGTGTCGCGGCCGGTTGCTGCATTTTTGGCAATGACCGATGGAGATGATAACCTCAACAGGGCACTCGGCCGTGGTGCCACAGATCCCAACGCTGTAAAGCTGGTACAGATCGGCATGTTCTTGGAACAGGGAAAAATTACTGCTGTTCTAAACCATGAGCAACAAAGTAATGCAACTATTACCGGCACTGCCAACAATGATTCATTTCAGGCCTTCAGGCCCGTAATGGAAAAGTACAAACTGCGTGAAGCTGCTATATATGCACGCAACAGGGCAGCAGGTAATGATGCTGGTAAAGCTGATGCCGCATTACAGGATTACAATAAGATGGTTGCCGAAAGAACCATAGAAATTGGAGAGCTGATTAAAAATAATCCTGAAAGCCTTGCAGCTGTCGATTTAATGGGCCGCTGGATCGATCCTGCCCAAAATTTAGTTGCTGCACGTAAGTATTTTGCATATTTAAGTGCCGAACGCCAAAATTCGCCGGCAGGCAAACGTTATCAGCTGCGCATCAAAACCGCAGGAAATGTTGATATCGATGCAATGGCTCCAGATTTTGCGTTGCCAGATACTTCTGGTAAGGTAAACAAGTTAAGCGATTACAAAGGCAAGTACGTACTACTCGATTTCTGGGCCAGCTGGTGTGCACCTTGTCGCAAGGAAACGCCAAATCTGATCAATACCTACAAACAGTTTAAGGACAAAAAATTTGAGATCCTTGCCGTATCATTAGATGGCGGCAAAAATGACGACCGTAATAAATGGTTGGCAGCCATTGAAGAAGATAAAATGACCTGGCCCCAAGTGTCCGATCTGGCAGGATTTAATAGTAACGTGGTTCAGGTTTATTCCATTTCTGCCATCCCAATGAATTTTCTGATCGATCCAAACGGTAAAATCGTAGCAAAAAATCTTCGCGGACAGGAACTTAAAGATGTGCTAAGTAAATTATTATAAAAACCCAACTGCACTCATGAAACTTATAATCATCCATATAAGCTTAGGATTATCCCTATTATTAAGTTGTGCAACCGGCTATGCTCAAAAAATGGCCTTCACTATAAAAGTGGAGAGTAAAAAACCATGGCCCAACAGCATGGCGTTCCTCTCTTATACCAAACCTGGTGAAGACGGACCTGGGCTTGATTCTTTAATGCTGAATAATGGTAAAGCACTGTTTAAAGGGACTACAATAAATCCTCAAAGAGCGTTCATATACATCGAAAGGGCAAACCGGGGTTTTGTAGCAAACTACACCAGGGCAAGCAGGGAAATCTACCTGGAAAAAGGATTGATCAGCTTCAGTACCCCACGTGATGTGACCGATGCACGATTGGGTGGAACGCCCCTTAATAATGATCTGCAGGGTTATACTGATGTGCTCCTTCATTTTAAACCCTATCAGGATTCACTAAGCAACCAATTCCGCGTAGCTTACAGGGATAAGGCAAGTGCAGATCTTGATCGCCTCAGCAAAGAATTTAAAGCACTCGACTCCGCCAGGAGAAAAGCAGAACTGGCTCATTTTAGTAAAAATACCAGCTCATTGGTATCACTCGAATGGTTGGAGAAAAACATCAACATAGCGCTTCAAAAAACATTGGCAGAAAGTCTTTTCGCTTCATTGAGTAAAGAGGTAAAAGCATCTGGTAAGGGCAGATACTATGCTGCACTGCTTAACAGGACCGCTTCGGTAGGAGTAGGAGGTACTGCTCCTGATTTCCAGGTTAAAACGATCGATGATAAGGACATTTCGCTGGGTAGTTTTAAGGGAAAATACATACTGTTGGATTTCTGGGCATCGTGGTGTGCGCCCTGTCGTGCTGAAAATCCGAATGTATTAAAAGCATACAATGCTTTTAAGGAACAGAATTTTACCGTCATAGGGTTTTCTATGGATGAATCAAAGGCCGCCTGGGAAAAGGCCGTAAAGGCCGATGGGATGCCATGGGTACAGATTTCTGATTTGCTGGCCTGGAAAGGTGCGGTGAGTAAGCTTTATGGCATAGAAGGAATTCCGGCAAATTTTTTAATCGATCCAGATGGTAAGATCATAGCGCGCAATTTAAGAGGTGATCAGTTACAGGCCGAACTCAAGCGCATCTTTGGAAAAGGCTAGGGCCTGATTCCATTTAATATCAGTTGCAGGGGTTAGTAACCATTGCAACTGACTGCTTTTAGAAAAATAACACAACAAATGAAACTAAATAAAAGAAAATTGCTCTTGGGCTTTATCGCCATCTGTACTGCCCCGGCTTTTGGCCAGGGCATGCAGTTTAATATTATCGTAAAGCTATCCTCTCCGGCACCTGGTACCATGTTATTTTTTAACCACATCTCAGCCAGGAGTGGAGAAACCGTTACCGACTCGGTACTGCTGGTTAATGGAACTGCAAAATTTTCAGGATCAACATTGTACCTGCAAAAAGCCATGTTATTTGCCGCACCAAAAAACAGTGGTTTTGATGTTGAAAAGGCAAAAGACCGTTTGCCTGTTTATTTAGAAGCCGGAAATATAGCGGTAACGGGAAAGGATATTTTAAAAACAGCCAGTGTGCATGGCACGCGCCTTAACAATGATGCCCAGGCTTTTAGTGAACTCCGTAAACAATACAAGGAAAAACAGGCTGTGCTGTTTAAAAGTTACAGTACCATCGATCATAAAGATTCAACCGCTATGGCAAGCCTCAATCGTGATGCCGGGCAATATAGTACAGACAAGGCCAAAGCAGAAGAAGATTTTTTTTACAGCCACCTCAATTCACCTATCGCATTGGAATGGTTGCGGGCGACGATAAACCCTGCTCAGGAAAAAACAAAAGCGACCGAAATGTTCTCCCGGATGAGTAAAGAAGTTAAAGAATCGTTTTCAGGGAAGAAATACGCGGAAACCCTGGCGGTGGCACAATCTGCAGAAATCGGCAGCGTAGCACCTAACTTTACCTCAAAAACGCCAGATGGGAAAGAAGTATCACTGAATTCATTCCGTGGGAAATATGTTTTGCTAGATTTTTGGGCATCCTGGTGTGCACCTTGCAGAGCGGAAAACCCTAATGTTTTAAAAGCTTATCAAAAATACAGCAACCAGAATTTTACCATTCTGGCCTGTTCGCTTGATGATTCGCGCGAAAGGTGGATGAAAGCCATCGTGGCCGACGCCCTGCCGTGGACGCAGGTATCTGATCTTGCTTCATGGAACAGCAGTGCCAGTAAACTTTTCGGTGTAACAGCAATTCCTGCCAATTTTTTGATCGATCCTAATGGAAAGATCGTGGCGAGGGATTTAAGGGGACCTGCGCTAGATGAGATGCTTCAAAAAATAATTAAACTTTAAACCCACAACCATCAACGAATCTAAATCCTGATATAAATTTTAACAGTCATGAACATCCATCTAACAATAAAGCAGGTTACAACCTTTGTCCCGTTGCTGATCGCACTTTTTATATTTTCAACACAAAGCCAGGCACAGGAAATGAAAAACCTGAAGAACTTGGATATGACCTCTTATCAGTTTACCGATAAAGCAGGCAAAAAGGTTTCGATTGCCGGTTTAAAAGGCAAATATGTCTTTTTGGATGTATGGGCGTCATGGTGCAGGCCCTGCATCAATAAATTTCCGGAATACGATTCATTAAAAGTAGCACTTAAAGGCAAGAACATTGTTTGCCTGCAGCTCTCTATTGATGCACAAGAAAGACGCTGGAGAGATGGAATGGCTTTTAATGGAAGAATTACAGATCAATGGTTCACCAATGGAGACCCCAGCTTTATGAAAGACCTTGAGGTTGCCTACATTCCACGCTATATCCTGATAGATAAAAAGGGAAAAGTACTGGATCCAAAACTCGAATGGAAAGATAATGAACATATGATCGCTTTTCTGTCAGCCCTAAAGGGAATTTAATTCAGAGCTTGGAATAGATGACATATAACAGGTTATATCTGCTGGTACTATTGGTTTTTACTGCTTCAACAGGACTCAGTCAGGAAGATATTAAGGCGAAGAAACTGGAGGCCACCGTTGCCCGCGTGGTAAAAAAGGCGCTGCCCGCAACGGTAAAAATTGCAGCTTTCGATACGCTTTCGCAAACACTTGCCGTATCGCGCTTCAGTGGGGTTGTGGTGAGTGCTGATGGTTTAATTTTAACAGCGGCGCATGCAACACAACCTAAACAGGTTTATCAGATATGTTTTCCCGGTGGGCGTAAGGTTTTAGCCAGGGGGCTGGGCCGTATTTCCCTGGGGAAAGATCAGCCGGCCGTAGATGCGGCCATGTTGCAGATTATGGAAAAAGGGAAATGGCCATTTACCGAAATGGGCTACAGTACGGATATGCGTAAGGGCCAGCCCTGCGTAGGCATTTCATTTCCCGGAACTTTCGAACAACTTCAGCCCAATGTAAGGTTGGGCAGAATTGAAGATGCCGATATCAGCAAAGGGCACTTTCAATCCAGCAGTAAAATGGAGCCAGGTGATTCAGGCGGTGCACTTTTCGATGCACAAGGCCGTCTCATTGGAATTCACAGTTGGATTTTACCCAATGAGCAACAAAATTTTGAAGTCCCTATAGATCTTTACCGTAAATACTGGGAGGCATTGCAGGTTCCAATCAGCTACGAAAATCTGCCTCAGGTCAGCATCATCAAAACACATCAGCCCATTGTTGGCGGTAGTATACCGCCTTTTGAGAAATTGATCAGTGTAAGTATCCGCCATCAGGAAGCAGTGGTTTCGGTAAACAGCATACTCAATGGCCGTAATCAGTATTTACTGGGAACAGTGATCCAATGGAACAAAGAAGGTAAAAAGGTGCAGGGCATTTTGACTAAGAATTCGGCAATCGGCAAACAGGCACAGGTAAACTTAAAAGGAAAACAACTTGTTGCCACTCCGGTTTACCGCGATAAAGAAAACGACCTGGTGTTGCTGCTGGTGAATGAAAAACTGCCTGATGCGATTGATATCGAAGCAACAGAGCGGAAGGAAATTTTACCACCTGGCAACCTATTGTTTTCTATTTTGACCGGTAAAGAGGTTAAAGCAGGCATTGTAAGTACAGCGAAAGTTGATATGCTGCTGAAATACAGCTTTGGTTATTTTGGGGCGGGTGCCGGTTTTATCAATGATAGGGTTACCATAACCAATATTGCCCAGGGCTCCCCGGCAGAAGGGATTCTCCAAAAGTGCGACCAGATTTTGGCCATCAACGGCACCATGCTCAGCAAGCCCGAACAATATGCTTCTGAACTCGGAAAATATTACCCCAACGATACACTTCATATTGAAGCTGACCGCGGCGGAAAGCATCTGGCACTTAGCGTAAAACTAGGTGTGTACAGATCGAATATGCATACCGCGGATGCTTTTCCGGGCGGTAGAAGTATACGATCGGACGGTTTCAAAAACGTTATTGCACAAGATGCTGCAATAAAAGCCTCTGAATGTGGCGGACCAGTATTTGATAGCAATGAAAAATTTATCGGTATCAATATCAGCCGGCACAGCCGAACGGCAACCATCATCATGCCGGCATCGGCGATCCTTGATTTCCTTCAGGAAAGTTGACGTAACCTTTTAACAAGCATAAGATAACATACCAACACAAAATTAAACAGCAATACAATATTGAAATAACTTCAAAAACCAATAAAGGTCAGTAGTTTAACTGTTTAGCTTTTAACTTTGTGTCATGAATTCTGAATCGCAAGTTTTAATGGTTCCATTTGTTGAAAATCTGATCGCTGTACGCCAGCTCATCAAATCTTTTTTTCAGCGCAGGTTAAAAGAAATAGATGGTGAGGTAAGTTATGAAATGTTTCAGGTATTGAATGCACTGTGGCATAAAAATGAGTTAAACCAGCAGGATATCGCAAATGCCATCCAGAAAGGCAAAGCAAGTTTAACACCGCTAATCGATAATCTGGTGAAACTCCGGATGGTTACCAGAACAGAAGATAGCAATGACCGAAGGAACAAGATCATAACGGTTACTGCAGGTGGACGATCTTTTCAAAAGAAAATGGAACCCACAATTATGGAATTTTATGCCCAATGCAGTGAAGGAATCTCCCTGAAAGAAATCCAATTGTCTAACTCACTGCTTTCAAAAATTTTAAATCAGGTAAAAATATAAAAAAATTACTTTAATAGTTCAATCACGAACGGTATAGGTGTAAACTAAATAAAAACTCTAATTAAATTCAGCCTGCTAGCCTTGTTGCTTCCGGCCAGGTTGGCCGCCCAGGAGGCAGGCCAACAGGTAATCCTAATTAAAACCTTTTTAAGATTTCGTTAGAAATTTTGTTTTTAAAAAGTAATTTTTTACTATTGTAATAAGTTGGAATAGTTTTAAAAAAGCTGTTGCGTAATTGTATCCTTTTCTGTTTAACTTATTGATTTATAGGCATCTCTACTTTCTGTATCGGAAAGTAACTCCTTAAAATCACCGCGGTTTTTGAAGTATAGATTGCATGGATATGTATTTCGCATAAAAAATCAATCGATTTGATGTATTATTTAGATCCCTGAGCCAAAGCCGGTTGAAATTGCAAATTCGTTTGCTATCGGCCAAAGTAAAGGATAGGGCGGTAATAGCCATAGAAATTTTATGTGCTGAAAATTCTTTAGATGTGGCAGATCGCAGAAAGTTTTTAAGAACACAGCGTAGTGAATGTAATCTTACTTAATTATCCAAAACAGCTCTTTATCGAATACCGGGGTTGCGGGCTACAATATGGAAGGGATGTATGTAGGGGAAGACTTAAATAAACGGGCCTAAAATATTATGGAAATTTGCACACTGTCCATTCCCAATTTAATTTATGGCCCGTTTTCGTTATAATCTCCCAAGCAAAGCTATGTGAGCTTCAGATAGTCATTTTTCTAGTGAAGCTCCTGGAGCTCGAAATGAAGCTCACCTATAAGGTGAATATTTTATGATTTGTTGGTTTCATTTCGAATGATCGATTGAGTATCTCTATGTGAGGGGCGTCTATTTTTTTTTAAATGAGGTGTCAATTCGGTCGGCCAGATCTTCTAGATGCGCCTTTTTTGGCCCGCTCGCATTTAAGATATTTTTTTTAATCGAGTCATTAAGTGCTTTCAGTTCACTTTTAATAACCGAACTTATATCGTTATTTGATGCATTTGCAGCGGGATCATTTACAATAGAAATCAGCCTTGCGACATAATTTTTTTGCAGGTTGCGGCGGTAAACATCTATTGGTGTACCTGATTTCAGTTCAGAGAAGATCGATGCATTCAAGTCAGCCATCAGATCGGTTATCTTATAGGCATCGGCTCCGTCAATGGCTTCTGCAGTGATCAGTTTGTTAAGCGTGGCATTGCTTAAAATCTGGTTGATAACCGGTACCTGTAACAGGGTAATCACATAAATGGGATCGCGGCCTGTGTTATCAAGAATGGCTTTATCTAGCAACCAGGTAGGGGTGGTAAAAAGCTGCTGATCAAAAAAAGCCATTGCCTCCCTCTGTTTAGCGGCAGGGTTCCGTTTATATACTGCTCCAGGCTGCTCTACGGTTTTTGGCGTTTCTAAAACACCACCTATGTTTTTGCCCACATGGCCCATATACCTTCCAAACTGACTAACCAACTGGCCGTACATGGTTTTCAGGTTATCATAACCCTCATTATTTTCTTTCGTCCATTCAGGAAGTTTAACCAGGAGGCGTTTTAAGTTTTTGATGCCATAATTGCTGGATACCATGGCATTATCGCCCAGGTCTTCACTCTGCGAACGCGGATCATCGCCGTTTGATTCGGTTCCGAACCATAAACGGTTGTTCTTCAGCTTTTCGATCGTAAGTTTATTTAATGCCGGAACTTCGGCAGCTGCGTTTTTAGCATCCATTAGTTTATAGCCCCATTCAATTGCCCAAAGGTCGTAATCACCTATCCGTGGATAAATCCCTTTTGGCTTGATGTTATCCTCAGGTTGTGCCACATAGTTGAAACGCGCATAATCCATAATAGATGGGGTATGACCATTGGCCTCAACAAAAGATTTGTCGCGCAGTTTTTCTGAAGGGACTGTAGAACTCGAACCAAAGTTATGGCGCAGACCGAGGGTGTGGCCAACCTCATGAGAGGATACAAAACGGATCAGATCGCCCATTAGTTCTTTACTGAAATTCATTTTCTGTGCCCTTGGATCAATGGCACCTGCCTGGATCATATACCAATCGTGCACCAGTTTCATCACATTATGGTACCAGTTGATATGGCTTTCCATAATTTCCCCACTGCGCGGATCGGCAATACTGGGGCCGCTGGCATTTGGGATTTCGGAAGGTTTGTAAACAATGGCCGAATGGCGTGCATCATCCAAACTCCAGGTAGAGTCTTCTTTTGCGGAAGGTGCCATTTTAGCCATAACGGCATTTTTAAAGCCTGCCTTTTCGAAAGCTTTCTGCCAGTCGTTAACCCCGGCAATGAGGTAAGGTACCCATTCTTTCGGTGTAGCCGGGTCGATATAAAAAATGATCGGTTTCATAGGCTCAACCAGTTCACCTTTTCTGTACCTGGCCATGTCGGCAGGTTTTGGTTCCAATCTCCAGCGTTTTATCATATCAATTTCCCTGATACCCTGTGGGTTTGAGTCGAAATCGGTATATCCGGTGGTAAAATAACCAATCCTTGGATCAAAGTAACGTGGTTTCATGGGTACTTTTGGTAAAATTACGAGGGAAGCATTTAACTCAACCGTTGCTGAGCCCGAAGGTATACCGCCACCCATACCCGCAGTTGCAGTGGCCGAAGGTGGTGCAGCGGTAAGCAGATAGGTTTTAACCACATTGATCTCAACATTGGTAGGAAAGCTTTTAACACCTAAAATATAGCTTCTATCTGCCTGTGCCATACCCAGGCGCAAACCTGTTTTAGCAGCTGGTGCACCAAAATAGAAAATATCGTTATCACTGTTGATGTAATCGGTCATGTCGATTACACTTCCCTTTTTATCGGGCGAGAAGGCTGCGATATTAAATGCGGCAGCAATGGCCTGTACATTGGAGCGCTGCAGGTTCTGGTACATTGCGGTAGTACTATCCGGTCCGTAAGTTCGGAAAGAAAGTTTTCGCATAAAAATCCTGTTGGATGGACCTTTTTCAAAGCGGATCACGGTGCTTCCAATCTGATCTCCCGAATAACCAGATGCCGAACGTACTTCAGCTCCTGCCTTCGAAATGCGGCTTACCACCAGTATATCGCGACCTAATACAGAATCGGCTATCTCAAAGAAATACTTATCTTCTAATTTGTGGGTGGTAATCATTCCCCTGCGGCTGATGGCTTTAACGGTAATTACCTGATTATAGGGCTTAGGTACCGATTTCGCAGCACCAGGAAGCGCTATTCCGGCAGTTTTTTTAGCCGTATCGGCTGGTATGGCGGGCGGGCTTGCCGGCCTGTTCTGTGCGCTAATCAGGCATGGCGATGCCAGGCCCATCAGGACAGCTAAAATAATTTTTTTCATGAAATGGTGTGGTTACTTGATGTAGCTTGCTATTTTTTTATTTACGTCTTCGCCCCTAAGGTCTTTTGCAATTACCCTTCCCCGAGGATCGATTAATACATTTTGTGGGATGGCGCTGATACCGAACCTTACCGCAACTTCGGTTTTGAAGCCTTTTACGTCGCTAACCTGGGTCCAGGGCAGGTTATCGGTTGCAACCGCATTTAGCCAGCTCTCTCTTTTATCGTCAAGAGAAACCCCTACAATTTCGAAGTTTTTTTCTTTCAGTTCTTTATAGGCTTTTAATAGGAACGGATTTTCGGCACGGCAGGGCACGCACCAGCTTGCCCAAAAATCAACCAGTACATATTTGCCTTTTAATGAAGATAATTTAAACTCATTTCCTTTTGCATCGGGCAGGGTAAAATCGATTGTTTTGCCAACGGCAAATTGTTTGGCCTTATTGTACTTCTCTGTTATTTTCTGACCGGTAAAGCTGGCCAGTACATCTTTGCTCAAAGATTTATAAATGGGATCGAATTTTTCTACATCGATTACCGCCATTTTATTGCCGATGATCAAATTAGCGGTATAATATGAATCGGGGTGGCTTAAAATAAACTGATCAAGGGTCGATTCCATTTTGGCCATCAACGGCTTTGCATCTACAGCAATCTGTTTGAGCTCAACTGAGTCTTTTGCCGCTTTCGCTTTATAATAACGGGCAACTATTTGTTTATACTGGGCCTGTAGCGGGTTCATTTGTGCATTATAATCGCCGTATTCGCGCTGTACTTTTGTGCCGGCAATAGCGGCGGTTGCAATACTGTCGGTTCCGGTTACCATGGTATTGCCTTTCTCCAGATAGAATTCCTGATAATCGGATCTTTTTCTTGTGCCGGTTTTTTCAATAGGCTTAAGTTCCAGGTAGGCTGCATTACCAAACTTTGTTGTGCCGCTTAAGGCAAATTTGCCGTTCGCGGTTTTGGTACTGTCCTTAACCGATTTCCCTTCGCTGTTTACATAGCTGAGCAGAACGGTTTGCCCATTGGCTGCTTTGGGCAGTTTGCCCGTTATTTCGAATTTATCCTGTGCCATACAAAAGCTTGCAGGCAATAATAATAAGGCTACGATAATTGGTTTGATATTCATGGTTATGATGTTGGATATTATTTAATTAAGGCAGATAATTTGGCTGGAAGGTCTTCGCCGCGGAGGTTGGTGGCAATGATTACACCTTCGGGACTGATAAGCAAGTTTTGCGGGATTGCTTTAATGTCCAGTTTGGCGGCCAGGCCATCTTTTACGTTCATCCCTTTAAGGTCTGAAACCTGCAGCCAGGGCAGTTTATCCTGTTTTACCGCATTTTCCCACGATGCTTTGCTCTCATCGAATGAAATGCTCACAATTTCGAGGTTCCGGTTTTTAAGTTCTTCATAAGCCTTTAACACATTTGGGTTTTCTTTGCGGCACCAATAGCACCAGCTGGCCCAAAAATCGAGAAATACGTATTTTCCGCGTAATGATTTGATCTCGAACGGTTTTCCGTTGATGTCGTTCTGTGTGAAATCGAATATCTTTACCCCAACAGCACGCTTTCCGTTTGCCAAAATCCTATCGGCAGCCAGTTCTCCCAGTGGTGATGACCGGAGCTGTGGCGAAAATTTATCGAACAACGGTTTAACAAGGGCAGAATCGAAGTGACTATCGAGAATGGAAGTGTTAAAAACCGAAAGCCCCATATACGAATTGAGATGGGTTTCTACAAATCGCAGTCTGATGTTTTTGATCTGCGCTACATAACTGTTCAGGCTATCCTGCGCCGCTTTGCGCTCTTCGAGTGTTTTATTGGGCGCAACACCATGGTCTTTTGAAAATTCGCGTTGGATCTTCATTATCTTATTGGTGATAGGTCTGATCTTGGCGTTGAGTTCGCGGTCTTCGCGGTCTGAAACTGAACCCGAAACAATTGCCGTTTTGATCGAATCTTTGCCTGTAAAGGTGATCTTTGAGTTTTCAAGGTAAAAACCCAGCTCGTCCCTTTGTTTGCCCGATGTAGTCCTCACTGTGATTATCGCACTTTGTGGCTCACTTACTTTTCCGGTAAAACTGAATTCACCATTTTTGATTACCGTTGAGTCTGTTTCCTTAAACCGGTTGCCCTGCAGCGTAACCAAATAAGCCTTGGCCGGTACTTTTAAGGTGCTGAGTTTACCGTATAGGGTATAGCTTTTCTGAGCTGTTACCACAAAGGGTAACAGCGCCAGCATTAAAATCAATGATTTCTTCATTTTCTGATATTTATGGATAATAGGTTAGTTTCTCAATAGGATACCGCCTACAAAACCTATACTATAGGTAAGTGTGCCGGATATATATGGGGTGGAGGTTAAAATGGTGAAACGCAGGTAACGGGCAGTGGTTAAAGAAGGCAGGTTGATGGTCTGCTTTTTTAATGTGTTGTTTACATCAACGGTATAGGTGCCCCTATCAGTCCAGGTGGTATTGTTCGAGCTGGTTTCTACTTTGGCCGAAGTGGTGTAGCCGCCTATGGCAGGTGTTACCGCGGTGGGGAAGAAATAATCAAGGCCTGAGAAGTTCACTTCCCGTCCGAAATCTACACTTACCCATTGTGGTAAAGCCACTGTGGTTGCACTGGCCCAATAGGTGGTACCTGTAGCGGCATCAACTGCTCTGCCTGCCACATTTGTACCCGATGTAGAAGAAGCCGTAGCCGTAAGCGTGTAACCCGTATGGTCTACATACAGCGCATCGCCAGTGTTGAAAACATAATATACCACTCTACGTGTTTTCGGATCCTGCACCTGCCCATCAACTGATGCAATAACCAGTGGAAGCACATAAGTACTTCGTGCCTTTAGTGTGGTTTGAAAGCTGAGGTTTAGTACCGCTGCTTCCGAAAGTGTGTTTCCGGCTGTTATGGCTACAGTAGGTTTGTAATAGAGATAACTTTGGGTAGGCAGTAAAAGGGCCGCATTTCCGTATTTTGCTCTATAATCGGCAATTTTTGTTGTATCTGTAGCAAAAGTAACATAATGTACATCCGCAGAAGTATTGCCCACCAACGAGGCTTTCATTTCGAGGCTGATTAACGTGATATTCTTAATATCGAGCGATCTGGCCACTACATCGTTGGCCGCTGGCAGATCAAAGGTAACACTTCCTTCTGCCAGGGTTTCGCGGTCGGCATCATTTTTTTTACAGGCCATAAGCAGCATCACTAATGTACAAAGGGCCATTATATTTAATTTATATGTCTTCATCTCTTAAATATTATCGATTATGGATTCTGTATCATATCCGGATTAAAAGCCAGCACCTGAATGGGCACCTGCAGTGTATATTTACTGCTGTGCGGCTCAAGTGTTGCAATTACAACATTCTGCGCATTGGTACGGGTAACCAGGGGCATCCTGTTTTCGGTATCGAACCGGCGCATATCAAACCAGCGCAGGCCATGGAAAGGCAGTTCGCGTCTCCGTTCGGCAAGCACCTCCGTAAATACTGCATCCGGATCGGTAGAATTATAATCCCTGCTGGTTCCGGTATAGCGGTTGCGGCGTACCTCGTTAAGGTGTGCAAGTGCTACGCTGAGGTTGCTGCTGCGTGCGGCACCTTCGGCTGCAATCAAGTGCATTTCCTGCACGGTGGTGCCCGAGTTGGTTAATTGAAATGCAGGGGTTACAGCTGCGGCATAAAACAGGGTTGCACCTCTGGCGGTACCGGCCCAGTTATAATAAAGCACTGTTCTACGGGCATCGTTGGTGGCAAACATGCCTTTTAACTCGGCAGTTAGCGGCAATCCAACAGCTACAGAGGCTCTTCCGTAAATCACGTCGGGGTGCGATACCACATTGGTTGTGGTAGGAAAAGTAGCCGAACTGGTATAATCGATCATTGTTGCGCGGGTATTGGCCAGGGCTAGCTCGGCATAACGCTGCGCTTCTGCATATTCTCTTCTGTAAAGGTAAACACGTGCCAGAACACTGTATGCCGCTGCTTTTGAGCCACGGAACCTGGCATTGGAGTTATCGGCCGGAAGATTGGGAATGGCGGTATTAATATCGTCGATAATGTGCTGATAAATTTCGGCAGCTGTACTTCTGGCCGGTGTTTTCTGGCTCACATCGTCGGATGTGATATAAGGTACGGCCAGATCGGTTGCTGCCGTTGCTGCATTATAAGGCTTGGCATATTCGTTTACGAGATAGAAATAAGAATGTGCACGGCCCAATAACGCTTCGGCCTTGATACTGCTTTTCTGCGATGCCGTACCGCCCTGGGCAGCATCGATACCCAACAGTACGGTATTGAACAAACTGATGCGCCTGTAGTGTTCTCCCCATAAATAAGTGGTGGTATTTACATCCGTGGTAAATTGCGGCGACCAGGTATAGATCAGTTCCGAAAGGGTAGTAGGCGGCGTATTTACATTCTGAAGATCAATATTGTCTGTCATGTAGTTCATGATATTGTCTGACGTTGTTTCTGTGGTAAGCACCTGGCTGTTCAACCATAAATCATAATCATTGGTGGTTTTCAGCAGCTGTTTCCCTTTGGGTTCTACATCGAGATATTTATCGCAACCACTCAATACCAGGCAGCAAATGAGCAATTGGGCAGCTATATATATAATTTTTTTCATCTGTATAAAATTTTAAAAGTTGGTGAATAAACCCATGGTGTAAGTAGGGGTTACATACGATTTGGCATAACTTCCGGTACCCATGCTAAAATTATAGCGGTTTAAACCTACGGTGTAGAGATTGGAAACCTGGGCCTTGATCTCAAAATTCTTGAAGCCTGCCTTTTTTATAAATGAAATGTTATTTAAACGGTATGATGCTGTTAAATCACCCAGTGTGATGTAATCGCCATGAACCACATAATTGCTGTTGTAGCGGTAGGCCCATGATGGATTTGCACTGTTAAGGTCAACCAGGTTCGGGATATCGGTGTTCAGCTCATCACCGGCAGTGCGCCAATAGTTTTCGGCTCCCTGTAAAGGCCTGTTATCTGCCGGACTTGGCCTTGGTACCCTTACCTTAAATCCACCATAATAGTTGATCATGGCGAAGAAGTAAAAACTGCCCACATCAACACGGTTACTTAAACCGGCACTGATGCTCGGCAATGTTGTTCCCGAATATTGTACCAGCCCCGAATCTTTGTTAGACATGGCCATAACCAGTGGATTGGTAGTAGAACTGGTATTAACCACAAACGATTTCCCGTTCTGATCGACGATGATTGGGTGGCCCTCGCTGTTGAGTCCGGTGGTATTGTAAGAGAACATGGCGCCAACCGGATAACCGCTTACATAACCCAATGCATCAAGCGTAGGCGGATCGTAACGGCCGGTTCTATATACATCAAGCACTTTACTGCCATTTTTGGCAATCATAAGCCCCGTATTCCAGTTAAAGTCTTTGGTCGATATCCAATCTGCTTTCAGGTTAAATTCCAAACCGTTGTTCCTGATGGTGGCATAATTGATCAGGGCCGAAGCAGCACCCAAAGTAGGATCGATGGTTGCATTGCCCATCACATCGGTTGTTTTTTTGGTGTAGTAATCAAAGCTACCACTGATGTTTTTAAGAATGCCGAAATCCAATCCAAGGTTAAAATTTTCGGTCTGTTCCCAGCGTAGTCCGCTATTGGCATTTGATGCCAGCACAAGTGAGTTAAGGCTTGGCGTATTCTGATTATTGATCTGGGCCTGGGCGATAACCTGTGGCAGCGAAAGTTTGGCTACGTTTCCGTTAAACCCGAAGGCACTGCGCAGTTTCAATTGCGTTAACCAGCTTAAATTGCCCATAAATTTCTCTTTATGGATATTCCATGCTCCCCCTACAGACCATAGTGGTTTGTATTTATATCTCGGATCGCTGCCAAAAAGGTTCGATTGATCGATACGGATACTTGCCGATAGGGAATAAGTATCTTTAAATGAATATACTACGTTCGAAAAAGCGGATAAGAAACGATCTTCGCTATAGGTCTGGTTAAAGAAACTTGTTAAAGATCCGAGTGTATTCCCGGTAACAAGTGTGCCCCTAACCGCTGCCACACCATTGAAAATCGAAGCATAATCAACAGGTTGTTGCAACAGACTTTGGTCATTATAGCCAAAATAAGATGCTAAGCTGCCTTTACTCAACATGCTGCGCATTTCTCCACCAGCAATGGCATTGATAGAGTGGTTGCCAAATCTCTTGTTATAATTCAGTTGGGTACGCGCCGTATAACCCGTAGAGCTTGTGTTCTGCTGGCGGAGGAAATCTCCGTCGGGCACATTCCTTTTAAATGTTCCGCCTGCTGTAACCGTGTAATTGTTTACCCAGGCATTTACTTCTGATGAACCCTGTGCAGCCAAATGTCGGTTCTCCGAACGCGAGGTTTCGTATACGCCACCGAATAAAAGGTTAAAGCCTTTACCGATATTGTAAGTAAAATTGGCAATTGTTTTACTGTTTACGGTCTGCAATTTATCGCTGATCTTGTTAAGATCAACCAATGGATAGTAATTTTGATCCAAAAGCCCCTGCGACATTAGAAAGTTATTGTAAATGGGTACATAACTCGACGAAAAGATGGCATTGGGATTCCCGTTTACATCTTCATAACGTTCGTAACCGGCAAACTGTGCAGGGCCCGGTATCGGGGCATCGTTAAAGCGCTGTTCCTGATATTCGGTTGTAAGCTCCAGGCTTAGGCGTTTTGCCAGTTTAAGCGTGGTGCGGCCGGTAAGTAAAAACCTGTTGTCATCATTCATTACAGCATTATCGCGGTTGCCCGTATAATTGGCCGTAATATAATACAGCGCATTTGGTACCCCGCCCGAAACGTTAAGCGTATGTGTTTGTGTAGCTGCGGTACGCAGAAATAAACGGTTATAATCGTTAAGGTTATCATAATTGGCCAGATCGGCAAAAGAACTTTCGGCCTGTGCCGGCGAAATGATACCTGCAGCAAGCTGCGACTGGATATAAAAAGGAAGCGTTCTGCGTATACTGCCCACACCGGGGTTGAACAGAGTAGACCATGTTGATGGTGTGATATTCAGTATCTGCCTTTCGCGAGTATACCTGGCATTGATGCCCGATGCATCCGGATCCCAACGGTAACGGCTATAATTTTCCTCCGGTTTTAAGCCCAAAGTTGTCCTGAAATTGAATTGTGCGGCTCCTGGACTGGCCTGTTTCCGCTCAATAATAATTACCCCGTTAGATGCCCTAACACCATATACGGTAGCAGAGGCGGCATCTTTAAGTATGGTAACCGACTTAATTTCATTCGGATCGATCATATCGAGGGTTAATTCTGTTGGATAACCATCTACAACAATTAGTGGGCTCTGGTTGGCCGACATGGTAGAAATACCACGGATATTGAACAATGGCCTCGAAGAGGTATTTCCGTTTGGATCGGTACTGTTAAACATCACCGTATTATTGATCATCAATCCCGGCAAACGGTTCACCAGTCCATCAAGAAAATCGCTGCTCACCCGCGATTCGTATTCTTTGGTACCGATCTGCGAAACCGCACCGGTACTTTGTTCGGGCTTGATACGCTGATAACCCGTATTTACCGTAACCGCAACATCCTTTAGGTTGCTGATATCGATTGACATGCGGATGGTGCCAAGATCTTTTCCTGATTTAACCTCACGGCGGCTATAACCAACATAACTGATCACCAATATGGAGCTTTCCTCTACATTCACCAGCGAAAAGGTGCCATCCGAAAGGGTTCTGGTAAATCTTTTCTGTCCTTTCACTGTAACAGTTGCACCCACCAATGGCGCACCTGTTAGCGAATCGACCACTTTGCCTGTAACGGTGATTCCCAAAACCCGGTCGAGTATTTCTGTTAAAAAAAACTTTGGCTTCGATTTTAATGTTACGGTGTTGTTGTGGATTTCGTATTCGATAGGTTGCTTTTCGAAAATTTCATCGAGTACTTTGTTAAGCTCAACTTCTCTAACGCGTATGCTCACTGGTCGGGCCTTGTCGAGCAGGGCTGCGGGCACAACAAAGTTGTACCCACTTTGTATTCTGAGGTTTTTGATAATATCTTCCAGCGGGACGTTAGCTCGGTTAAGGCTAATTTTCTGTGCGAAGCCAGCAGCGCTAACTTGCATGATCGCGGCTATTAATATCACGGTAGTTAATCGCATAATCAGCCATAGTTTGTGGGCATACTTCCATACGCCCTGGTTAGTTTTCGGTTTATTTAACACTTTGTCAGGTTTACGACAAAAACTTAAAGGCACAGTGTACTGCCGTCAATATTGCTACAATGCGCATTATTGCTTAAGTTTGTTTGTCTGGTTAATTGCAGTATGCCGGTGTCGCCAAACTTCGGGCATCTGCGGTTCAGTTGATAATTTTGATCAAGACCATACATACCATATCCTGAGTCCAATCAGGGTATGGTTTTAATATTGGTCTTTTTTGCTGGTAGGTTTCTATTGTAGTTTTCTCTGCATTATGGGATGATTTAGTTTAGTGATTGTTTTATGATGATCAGCGCCGCACGTAAATTTTTCGCCCTTCAATTTTAAAATGTACGTCGCCTGTTGCTTCAAGCGGAATCAATACTTTTGAAATATTGTCGAATCTAGAAACCGATCCCCAAAAGGTACCGGAAGGAATTTCTTCTTCATAAATTATTTCTACATTGTACCAGCGTGCAATCATTTTCATAATTTCTTTGATATCCAACCGGTCGAAAATAAAATTGTTGCTTTTCCAGGCAATTGCAAATTCTGTATCCACCGGGGCCACGTTGATATTACCGGCAGTATTCGAAGCCTGGTTTCCGGGTTTCAATATTTTTGATTGGCCATTATCGTCGATTTTTACACTGCCTTCGAGTAAAGTGGTGCGGTAAGCTGTTTCATCGGGGTAGGCATTAACATTAAAATGGGTCCCCAATACTTCTACCGTTTGGCTACCGCTTTCTACAATAAAGGGATGCTCTTTATCTTTGGCAACCTCGAAGTAACCTTCGCCGGTGAGTTTAACCCTGCGTATGCCATTGGTTGTTCCAGCTGTATTGTAGGTTAAGCTCGATGCTGCATTTAACCAAACCTTAGTTTGATCAGGAAGCGTTAGGATATAGGTTTGCCCAATGGCTGTTGTGAGTGTATTTACTCCATTTGATTTGCCCTGGCCGGGTTCGATCCGGTAAACAATCTGCCCCTCGGCAGTTTTTGAAATTGATAAGCCGGGCGCTTTTACAAGTTCGCCATTGGCTGCCCCGCCCAGGCTGATTTTTTTTCCATTAGCCAGCGTGAGTGTTGCACCCATTTTCCCTGGTGGGATATCGTTTGCGGTAAGGTGTTCAAAATTAGGTGTCTTTTCGCGTAGGGTAAAGAAATATATCCCAAAAACAACCATAATTATTGCAGCGGCACTTGAGATGCGCAACCACAAATTGTTACTATTTTTTTTAATGGAAACTACAGGTGCTTCAGAAATCTGTAATTTAATCTTGCCAAGTGTAGTTTCCCATGCCTGATCATATTCATCAGCAAAAGGTGTATCGCGGATTTCGGCATCCATAAGCCGGGTTAATTCTGCATCATCACCCATTTGCGCTAAGTGCGCAAAAAGATTGCCTATCTCTTCAAGTGAAGCTTCGCCTTTAACATATTTTGAGAATAGTTCTTTGATAGCTGGGTTTGTTGGCATTGACTTAGATACTGAGAGCGGAAGATATTTTCCGACCATATAATAGTAAGTACCATAAGTCAACCAATAGGACTATCAGGATAAAAAATAAATTTACATTTTTTTCGAATGCAGCAGCATGATGATAAATCCAGTTAATAATCCAGCTTTGCCATCTAAAAAATTACGGATGTATTTTGTAGCATGCACCATTTGGTTTTTGACGGTGTTTTTCGAAATCTGCAACTGTTCAGCAATCTGGTCATGACTGAGCCCTTGGTTTCTGCTCAGCTCCCAAATTAAACGGCGCTGCGCCGGCAATTGTTGAACTGCCACGTTAACAGCATCTAAACTTTCACGGAAGATGATTTGCTCCTCAGTTTGATTGGTTGATGTTTCGCTAAACTCGGTAATACTTTTTAAGATTCTAGCATTATTGGCAACCTTTTTTAAATATTTTAATGATTGTCTGTTCGCAATACTAAAAAGATACGAACTAGGGTTGCTGACGGCTGAAAATGCCTGCCGGTTAATCCATAAATTAACGAAAATATCTTGAATTAACTCTTCCGCAAGTTCAGGAACTTTCACTAGTTTTAATACAAAAGGAAAAAGTTTTCTGGAAAAATGCCTATAAATGGTTTCAAAAGCACGCTCGTCTCCTTTAGCCAGATTGGCAAAAAGTGCTGCTTCGTCGACCAATTTATAAATTAGTGTAGCCATTTCTCTTACTTCAGAAAATCCTTTATTTTATTTGAAATCTTTGCTAATGTACAAGATTTACTCACAATTTAATTATTTGTGCCAACCAAATTGATTAGCAAATTTAACTTGGCCCTCTAAATTATACTCCATCGTCAAAATATTAAAACCAATACTAATTCTTAGGCTCTGGTTCTGTTGGGGATTCCGTCAAAAGTGGTTCTTCGTCATTTTTGGTAAAAGATTTTAATTTCTAAAATATGTAGCGCATAAACGGGCAGTTTTTTCTCTCTTGCAGGAAAACCCCGCTCATTCCTACAGTGAGATAGCCTCCATATTCAGGCTATCTTTTTTGATTGCTATATTTGAGATCTTTATCAGTTGCAACCATTATGAAACATCATTATATAGATCCGGTATCAGCAGGAGAACTGCATTTAACCATACATGAAGCACTTTTCGACCGGTTTTTCTTTCACCGCGATCATAAAGATAAATTTCTGACCATTGCCTGGAATGATGGAGCCGATCAACAAGTTGTTATAGATGGGATAAGCTATAATTTTCCGGCTCAGAGCATTCTGCCGCTGATGGTAAACCAAAGCTTTACTTTCGAAAGGCCAGGGCAGGTTATTGCCTGGCAGTACAACCGTAATTTTTATTGTATAGTAGATCATGATAAAGAAGTGAGTTGTGTAGGTTTTTTATTTTATGGTTCTGCAGAAACCATGTTTATTAAGCTTGATGAGCAGCAACAAAAAAAAATGAACCGCTTGCTGGAGGTATTTACCGACGAATTTGAAGAGGCAGACCATATTCAGCGGGATATGCTGCAAATTATGCTCAAACGGTTAATTATTATCGCAACCCGACTGGGGAAAAGGCAATACCTTACCGAAAAGGCCCTAACCGAGGATAAACTTGATGTGTTGCGTAACTTTAACCTTTTGGTCGAAAACAATTACCGTAAACAGCACACGGTTCAATATTATGCCGATCAGTTAAACAAATCGCCTAAAACACTGGCCAATTACTTTGCGCTTTACAACCAAAAATCACCATTGGTTATTATTCAGGATCGGATTATCCTTGAAGCAAAACGTTTGCTCATGTATACCGACAAATCTGCCAAAGAAATTGCCTACGATCTTGGTTACGGGGATGCTGCATATTTTAGTAACTTCTTCAAAAAACAAACGGGCATGTCGCCAACTACATTCAGAGCTTCTACAACTTTATCTGCTAAAGCTACTGTGCAGGTTGATGATCTTTAACGGTAGATTTCATGGCCCGGTAGCTGCAGGCAATTGTTACAAGTCATCGGGAATTCTCTCTATTTATGTGTGCCAATAATTGCCGCACCTTTGTGATGTCAAAAATATAAAGGACATAAAATTAAATAGATAACATCATGAAAAATTTCCCAATCCCAACTAAACAACAAGTATCAACTGCTAATCAAACCATTTTCGGACAACTTAATGGGATGGTAGGATTTGTACCTAACCTATTTGCAATATTTGCACATTCTGATACCGCATTAAGCGATTATCTTGCCTTGCAAAACAGAAAATCGTCACTTAGGGCAAAAGAGCGCGAAGTGATCAACCTTGTGGTAAGCCAGGTAAATAAATGTGCTTATTGTTTAAGTGCCCATAGCCAGTTCGCCAAAATGAACGGTTTCAGCGATGATCAGATTCTTGATATCCGCAGGGCAGATATCAGCTTTGATCCAAAATTAGATGCGCTCGCTAAAATGGTTAAAAGTGCGGCCGAAAACCATGGGCACGCTGATGCAGAACTATTGAACAATTTCTTTGCTGCAGGATATAATGAAGAAAACCTGATCGATACAGTGATGGTGATTGGAGATAAAATCATAACCAACTATCTTCATGCATTAACTGCAGTACCTATCGACTGGCCTTTAGCTCCAGAATTAGACGGCGCTTTAGCCTAAATATATTGGGAGGCATATTGCCTCCCTTATTATTTGAATATTGAATAGTGTGATTCGAATCTGACGTGTTCATCTAGTGGGGAGATTTGATGGATAAATGTTTTTTTTAAGAAAATATCAACCAAAACGAAAGGTGTGATGTTATGATCCTGATTAAAAATTTGTAGATTAATAAACTATGCCTAATATTACAGAAAATCAGCTCTTCATTGTCAAGATACATTCAGTTTAACCAGCAATATGACGTTCAGCTACTTAAAAGCGAACTGGCTATAGCCATGGCATTTGATTGGCATGATCATTTTAACAAAAAAGACTATAATGGAAGCTGGCAAAGTATTTCGCTACAATTGGCTAGTGGAAATGAAGCTGATATTTTCGCCAATTATGGTGTAAATAGTTATAAAGAAACACCTTTATTAAAGAAACTGCCTTACATTAAGTCGATACTTGATTCGTGGCTATGCCCAAAAGAATCAATCAGGCTGTTGGCGCTGCATCCCGGCGCTGAAATTAAACCGCATCAAGATAGGGGCTGCAATTATGTAAATGGATTAATCCGGGTGCATATACCCATCCAAACAAATATAGGTGTTGAGTTTAAAGTATCAGATGAGCGTTTAATACTGGAAGAGGGCAGCTGTTGGTACATCGATTTCAACGAAACACATTCCATTATCAATCATGGTAATGCAGTTAGGGTGCATTTGGTTATTGATGGCATCAGAAATGCCTGGACAGATAAGCTTTTTGCTGCCCACGGTTATAATATAGCGCAGGAAGCTGAACCTCAGCAGATGGATAAAGAAAGTACCTTAAAGGTAATTGCTGAATTGGAAAGATTAAACAGCCCGGCAGCATTACAATTGATTGCCGAACTGAAGAAAAATATATGATGGATAGCCTGTAAGCCTAAAACTAAACCGGGGGCAGAGCAGTTACAATTGTTTATAAACCTGCGATGCCCCAGTTTGTACATTGTGGATAAATTGATGGCCCCATAAATGCCTTTTCAATTCAGTATATTAAGCAACCTCCCAGATTAAATCGTGATATAATTTTTGGGCTTGCATTGAATTTTTCTTAAAAGGAGAACCTGGAATCAGGTACTCGTGGTCGAAATGATTGCGAATTTTATCTGTACTAAAGCCAAATGTTGTTTTTCCGAGGATTAATCCATTATAGCTTGAAGTACTTACAATTACTTCTTGTTTATTTACGTTTTGTAAAACTAAAGCGCCATGTTGTATTTTATCTCCTTTGGCACCGATAATAAAATCCAGATATTTAGAAGCTGCAGCTAAACCCTCGTTATTAAACTTTTTATCGTTGGCATGGAGCGCCGAAAGGCAAATCACCAAATCACAACCTTCTTGTTCTTTTAAAGCTTTAGTAATTTTATTAACGCGGTTATAAGGATCGTGAAAGGTTAAGCCGGTTGCGTTAACTTCTGCACTAACCCCGGTAATACCTATTTTAAGTTTACCCGAGTAAACAATTAAATAAGGTTTAACTTTTGATAGAGAATCGAATGTATAATTACAATTTACAATCGGAAAACTGGATTCAGCGATTAGCTGCTCAAACTTTGCTGTTCCAAGCGTAAGTTCGTTAGTTCCAAATGTTGCTGCATGATAACCCGTCTTATTCATTTGATAAATCATATCAGATGAAAACGATTTATGCATGAAGTTTCCTGCATCTAATATCAAGCAGGATGTTTCCGATTGACGAATTGTACTGCCAATTTCCCGAAGTCCGCCAAGTAAATCAGCGTTAGTACCAATGTTCCCATTCAATTCTGCTGTATGGAAAATACTGATGGTATTGCCCTTAGTTAAATTGTTGATGGATTTGTTAATTGCTCCAAAAGATTTGATTGGGGAGCCTAAGAATGCCGTTCCAGCCAATATGGAGGCATTTTTGATAAATGACCTGCGTTTAAAATGCATAGGGCGTAAATAATTTGACGTAAATATTGTGAAAAAAAAATGAATAAAATGCATAACAACGGAACAAATACTTAATTATTGTGATTTTGATATTTTTTTTGTTTGTTATGAAAACTTTGCTTTACATTTACACATACAAATCATCCAAACTAATTTTACATCATGGCAGATATATCTGAATCTTACTTAGGTGAGATAAGTATTGTATCTTTTAATTTTGCCCCAAGAGGCTGGGCATTATGTAATGGACAAATCTTATCTATTGGTCAAAATCAGGCGCTTTTCTCTATTTTAGGAACCACTTATGGTGGAAACGGCGTAACAACTTTTGCACTACCCAATTTTAGAGGGAGAATTCCGATTCACTGGGGAAACAGTACTGCAGTTGGACAAACTGCAGGAACGGAAACACATACTTTAATTGCCTCAGAACTTCCACAACATGTCCATTCTGTTACGCCTGGCGTAGTAAAAGCTAAAACGGGTGTTATTGCTAATAAAACTGCCCCCGAGGGTAATTATTTTGCGGAGAATACGGCAGAAACAAAAAGGTTTACAAACCTTCCGGATACCAGTATGGGGAATATCGCGCCAATTACAACAGCAACTGTTGGTGGTAGTCAGGCACATAACAATATGCAGCCATATACCGTAGTCAATTTTATTATTGCCCTTCAGGGGGTTTTTCCTTCACGAAATTAATTAAACAAAATATGCCAACAAGTCCTTTTGTAGGTGAAATATTTATGTTCGCCGGAAATTTTGCAATGGCAGGTACAGCTTTATGTAATGGTCAATTGCTTCCTTTGTCTCAAAACACAGCTTTGTTTTCGCTGTTAGGCACTTATTATGGAGGAGATGGAAGAGCGACTTTCGCCTTGCCCAACCTTCAGGAATCGGTACCATTAGGGCAGGGACAAAGTAATACCGGATCAGTCTACGATCTCGGTCAGATTAGCGGTTCACCCAATGTAACTTTGCTTCAAACCGAAATGCCATCGCATAATCATACCTTACAGGTGGCAATAAGTACCGGAACAACTCCTCTTACAGCTACAGCGGTAGGATCATTTCCGGCAACTAGCGCAACAAACTTATATACCGATACTGCCGGAGCCAATTTTATGACACCACTGAATGTGAACTTAAATACTACAACGGATATTACAGGGAGCAGTTTGCCGCACAACAATATGCAACCATATTTAGCCGTAACATTTGTAATCGCATTACAGGGAGTTTTCCCACCTAGAAGTTAATTTATAACAAATAAAAGAAATTATGCTACCATACGTTGGAGAAATTAGAATGTTCGGAGGCAATTTTGCCCCGGCAGGATGGGCCTTTTGTAATGGACAATTGCTTCCCATTTCAGAAAATGATACCTTGTTTAATTTAATTGGGACTACCTACGGAGGAGATGGGCAAGAAACTTTTGGCGTTCCAAATCTTAATGGCAGAGTACCTGTACATATGGGAACAGCCACTTCAGGAACTACCTATCAGATAGGGCAAATGGGAGGGGTAGAATCGGTTACTTTAAATGTTAACCAAATGCCTACTCACTTACACACTATAAGTGGAGAACTAACCCTTATGACCCGTGGCGATTCGTCAGGTAATTTTTCTTCTCCTGATAATCATGCAATAGGAATTGCACCATTAAAGAAATTTTTCAGCAAAACATCGGCCGGAGGGAAAATGGCACCACTTGCTACAACTACTATAATTGCGGCTGCTGGTGGATCGCAGGCGCACTATAATATGCAACCATACCTGGCAGTGAGTTTTATCATTTCGTTATTTGGCATTTTTCCCACGCAATCATAATAGAAATACATTCAAAACAATGAAAGCAGGTATACTATTGCCCCGCTCTACCACTCATCCCCTAATTGCTTACAGCTTTATGGATGGGATTCATGCGTTTTTGGAGCAGTATGGGCTAACTCATGCTATTACTTGTGTAACAGCTAATATCGGATTTGGAACCGATACAATAGTAATTGAGCAAAAAGCGGAAGAGTTATTGATGCAGCATCAGGTGGATTTGCTGATAGCTTTTGCCGATTTTCCCGTTATTGAAACATTGTTTCCCTTAATTAAAGCTTTAAATAAGCTATTGATTGTGGTTAACCATGGCGCTAAATATCCTCAAAACTGGGCAGGTCACCCCAATGTAATTCATCACCATCTTGGTAATGCATTAAATAGTTGGTGTACCGGCGAAAAAGTAGCAAAAGAGCATCAAAAGGCTGCTTTAATCAGCTCATATTATGATGGTGGATATTCGCTATGCCACGCCTTTTCAACTTCGTTCTCAGATACAGGCGAAAAGATTGGCTTTAATTTAATTGGCCATCAGTTAAAAGATAATTTCGATGCTGCACCGTTATTGTCCTTTGTAGAGCAAGATCAGGAAGTTAAAGCATTTTTAACAGTATTAAGCGGAGAGCTGGTTTCTGAGATACATGCTCAATTCAATAAAACCATTGTTAATACCGCGGCAACTTTTTATGGAAGTCCGGTAATGATCGAAGAGTCGGGAGCATTAACAGATACAGCCGATTTTTTCAATGTCGAAGGGTATATTTCCTGGTTCCCGAACAGTCCTTTACCAGAAAATGAGCAGTATTGCACGTCATTTCAAGCCCGAACAGGTAGGGTACCAGATAGTTTCGGAGTATTGGGCTGGGATACCGCTTTGATTCTTGATGCCATTGCAGCAGCATGGAAAAAAGGTAAAACAGATCCTCAAAATATAATCGAGTTACTTTCCAATAAAACACTTACAGGCGCTAAAGGAACCATGCAATTACATGCGGGAAGCCGTCAGTATATAGCTCCTCTGTATTATGTAAATATTACAGCAGGAGAGATGCAACACCTTCAAACGCTTGATGTTAAAGCGGTAGAAGAAACTTTTAAAAGAATGATTGAGCATAAAATAATAGGGATTTCAACAGGATGGTTGAATACCTACCTGTGCTCATAGATATTTATCATTAATCATCCCAAATTAGCGCTCTCTATGAAAGCACTCTTACGTAAACAACTATTGAGGTACTTAGTACCTTTTTGCCTAGCCCTATGCTTTGGATTTTCAGCCTCAGCACAATGTACGCTTGGCCCAGGTGATTTGGTCTTCACAGGCTATAATCAATTAGATGACGGTGTAAATGGGGCAACTGTAGACGATTCTTTCTCTTTTATGATATTGAAAGATGTAGCTGCAGGTCAGGTAATTTATTTTACCGATTTGGGCTGGACCAGTGCCAATGCCTTTCAAACAGCGGAAAGAGGCAGGAGTGATGCTATTGTAAAGTGGACGGCAGACGTAGCCTATCCAGCAGGTACAGAGGTAATCATTACCTGTAAATATACTTTAAGCGCTAAATCGCGGGGTGGTACAGCCAGGGGTACTGTAGTGATTCAACAAGATTCTTACAATACAGCTGTTTTAAATGTAAGCCCGGCCGAACACATGAGTCTGGCCGAAATTTCTGGAGATCAGTTATTTGCTTTTGTAAATACAGTAGCTAGCCCAACTTTCTTAGCCGGGATCAGTATCAATAGAGATCCATCGGCTGGCACTTATTGGGATGCTACATTAGCTGCTGGTACTTTAGGTGCCGAAAAATCGATACTACCGGCTACACTGGCCAGTGGCGCTCAAAATTTGGGTATCAGACTTGCCGATCCAGGCGATCCGTCGTTTCCAGCAGCGCAGATAGCCAGATATAATAAAACAACAAACATTTACACGGGTACAGCAGCGGCGTTACTTGCCGCAATAAATACCCCTGCTAAATGGGAGATAGAAGGAACAGGTACGCCCTGGAGTCCTACGGTTACTGCCGAATTGTATACCGTTAGTGGTGTAGGTATTACCACTCATCCGGTGGATAGGAGTAATATTTGCCAGGGTTCATCAACAACTTTTACGGTAGCTGCTACCAATGTTTGTAGTTACCAATGGCAAGAAAGTACAGATGGAACAACATTTAATAATTTAACCGAGGGAGGGCTTTATACAGGCACTAAGACAGTAACTTTAACTCTTACAAATGTCACCACATTAGGCGGACGTAAATATAGGGTTGTACTTTCGGGCGCAAATGGTTTAACTTCTAATGCGGCAACCTTAACCCTGGTAAACCCGATTTTAACATTTAATACGACCTTACCGGCTAACGGAACTCAAAATATTGCATATAGCCAAACAGTAAATGTCGCCTCGGGTGGAAGTGGTACCTTTAGTTATACCGTAAATTCAGGTGTTTTACCTACCGGACTATTGTTAACTGCCGCTTCGGGTTTAATTAGCGGAACACCTACTGTGGTTGGAACGTATAACTTTGATATTAAAGCGACTGATAATTGTTCGACCGCCAACACAGGTATAAAATCTTATACTATTGTTATTGCTTCACCAGTTCCACCAACGATAACTTCGGCTGCATACAACGCATCTACAGGGGCTTTAACGGTTACCGGCACTGCATTTCCCGCACTTGCCGGAGCAACCAATGATATTGTAAGCAGTAAATTTACCATTACAGGTGAGGGAGGGGTAACTTATGCACTCACTTCAGCTAATGTAGAAATCACTACATCAACAGCCTTTACTATAAACTTAAATGCCACAGATAAAAATGCTGTTGGCATAATATTGAATAAAAACGGTACCTCATCAACAGGCGCAACAACCTATAACCTGGCAGCGGCCGAGGATTGGGCCGCAGGTGAAAATCCGGCATCTGTTATAGTAGATGCTACAAACCCAATTACGGTATCTAACGTGGCAGTACCTACAATAACCAGTGCTATCTACAATGCCTCAACAGGCGCTTTAGTGGTAACAGGTACTGGATTTTTAAGTCTCAATGGAGCAACCAACGACATTGTAGCCAACAAATTTACCATAACAGGTGATGGAGGAAGTATTTATACCTTAACCAATACAGGGAATGTAGAAATCACTTCAGGAACGGCATTTACATTAACCTTAAGTGCAACAGACCTAGCAGCGGTTAACCAGATCATCAATAAAAACGGTACATCATCAACAGGCGGTACTACTTATAACCTGGCAGCAGGCGAAGATTGGGCAGCCGGAGCAGATGCAGCGGTGGTGGTGGCCGATTTAGTTACAAACGGAATCACAGCCAGTAATGTTGCTGTGCCTACAATTACTTCAGCTGCCTACGATGCTTCTACAGGTTCGCTTACAGTTACCGGAACTGGCTTCTTAGCTAAAGCTGGGGCATCAAATGATGTTATGGCCAGCAGGCTGGCATTTACGGGTGAAGGAGGGATTACCTTTACCTTAACAGATACTCAAAATGCGGAGATCAGCTCGTCAACAAGTTTTACTTTAACATTAAGTGTTACAGATAAAGGAATAGTTAATCAACTCATCAACAAGAATGGCACAACTTCAAGCGGTGGAACCGCTTATAACCTTGCTGCTGCCGAAGATTGGGCAGCTGGAGCTGATGTTGCAGTTGTGGTGGCCGATTTAAATGGAAATGGTATTACAGCCTTTAATGTTGCTGCTCCAACGCTTAGCTCGGCAAACTATAATGCCAGTACAGGCGTACTTGCCGTAACCGGCACAGGTTTCTTAGCTAAAGCTGGTGCAGCTAATGATATTGTTGCCAATAAATTTACGGTGACAGGAGATGGCGGGGCAACTTATACTTTAACCAATACCCCTAATGTGGAAATTTCTTCGGCAACAGCATTTAGTTTAACCCTAAGTGCAACAGATCAGACCGCAGTAAACCTTTTAGCCAATAAAAACGGTACCTCATCAACAGGCGGAACTACCTATAATCTGGCTGGTGCCGAAGATTGGGCAGCTGGGGCAGATGCCGCAGTTGTGGTAGCCGATTTGGCCGGAAATGGCATTACAGTTTCTAATGTGGCTGTTCCTGCAGTTACGAGCGCAACTTATAATGCTTCTACCGGCGCTTTAGTGGTAAACGGAACAAATTTCTTATCGTTATCAGGAGCAGCAAATGATATTACAGCAAATAAAATAAGCATCGCAGCAGAAGGGGGTAGCTACACCTTAACCAATACCGCTGATGTAGATATTGCTTCGGGAACAACATTTACCTTAACCTTAAGTACCGAAGATAAAGCGGCCCTTAATCAGATAGTGAATAAAAACGGTACCTCATCAACCAGTGGTACTACCTACAACCTTGCAGCAGCCGAAGATTGGGCAGCTGGGGCAGATGCAGCGGTTGTAGTAGCAGATTTAACAGGAAATGGAATCACCGCAAGTAATGTGGCAGCTCCGACAATTACTGCAGCTATCTACGATGCAACTACAGGCCTACTTACCGTAACAGGAACAGGCTTTTTAAAATTAAATGGGGCCACAAATGATATTGTGGTCAATAAGTTAACACTTACAGGGCAAGGCGCCGCAACCTATACGCTTACCAGCTTGCCTAATGCTGAGATTACCAGCGGTACGGCATTCAGCATTACACTTAACGCTACAGATAAAGCTGCACTGGCTGTATTAATGAATAAAGATGGCTTAACAGCAAACGATGCAACATCATATAATTTAGCAGCAGCTGAAGACTGGAACGCAGGTGCTGCAACTGCAGTTGTAATTGCCGATGCAGTAAGTCCGGTAACAGTTTCCGGAGCAAAATCAAGAAATGCCGATCTGGCTACTTTAACTAGCAATGCCGGAACATTTACACCAACTTTTGCAGCAGGTACTACAAACTACAGCATCAATGTACCTTATACTACTACAACAGCAACAGTAACTGCCACCAGGGCCGAAAGTCATGCAACACTAGCTTCGAGTTTAGGTGCCGGTGCATTCACTGTATTAACAAATGGAGCAGCTTCGGCGGCTTACACCCTGGCCGATGGTGCAAATGCGATTAATGTTCAGGTTACAGCCGAAGAAACAACAGTTACCAAAACCTATACACTTACAGTAAACAAACAGGTAGCCGCTTCGGTTGGAGATTTTGTTTGGTTAGATTATAACCAGAATGGTGTACAGGAGGCAGGAGAGCCAGGAGTAGTGGGAGCAACTGTTACTTTAACCGGAACCGATATTTTTGCCAATGCGGTAAGTTTAACCACTACCACCAACGCATCGGGTAATTATACTTTCAGTAATTTAAATCCTTCAAGCGCTTACAAGGTAGTAGTGTCTGGTTATCTGCCACGTTATACAGCCACATACGACCTTGATGGAATAGGCACGGCCGGTGCAACTTTTGCGCTTGCTTCAGGACAAAATAGAACCGATGTAGACTTCGGTTTATACGATCCGTATTATGCAAATGCCGATTTAACTACATTAAGTACAACAGCAGGGTTAACACCGGTTTTTGCTGCCGGAACCATCAGTTATACCGGAAGTGTTTTAACGGCAACCAGTTCCGTTAAGCTAACAGCTACTGCACTTGCCGCTGGATCGACGCTACAGATCAATGCAAACGGAGCAGGCTTTGTTGCCCTCACCAGTGGTGTTGAAACTGCAGATTTAGCTTTAAACTTTGGAGACAATACCTTCGATATTAAAGTTACCGCTCAGAACGGGACTACCACAAAAACTTATACTGTAACGGTTAACAGACCGAATGCGGCCCAATCGATTACATTTGCAACTACGGCATCGACCACTTATGGAGCTGCCGATTTTGATCCGGGAGCAACCAGTGCAACATCAGCAATTAACACGATCACCTATACCAGTAATAACTTAACCGTAGCAACCATTGTAGCAGGCAAAATCCACGTTGTTGGTGTAGGTACGGCTGCAATTACAGCTAAACAAGCTGCCAGCACCGGATATGGTGCCGCAACTGATGCAATACAGATCCTAACGGTAAATGGAAAAGACCTTACCGGTAATTTCACGGCAGCCAACAAATCTTACGATGGCATCAATAGCGCAACCGTATTAACCAGAACTTTAATAGGTGTATTACCTGCTGATGTGGCTGATGTAACCTTAACAGGTGGCACGGCTAGCTTTGCAGATGCCGATAAAGGTACTGCTAAAACAGTTACTGCAACCGGTATGACTTTAAGCGGTGCCAGGGCTGCTAACTATACTTTAACAGCGGTTAATACAACTACTTCTGATATTACCGCTAAAGATATAACGGCCAACTTTACTGCTGGAAATAAAGCTTACGACGGCAACAATACCGCAACCATTTTAACCAGAACTTTAACAGGTGTACTGGCCGGTGATGTCGCAAATGTATCGGCCACTGGGGGCACCGCAACTTTCAATAATGAAAATGCAGGTACAGGCAAAACAGTTACCGCAACAGGTATAACCCTAAGCGGAACCAAAGCAGCCAATTATAATTTAACAACAATTGGTACTACTGTAGCCGACATTAACGGAATAGCTTTAACAGGAACATTTACTGCTGATAATAAAGTTTATGATGGTACAAATACCGCAACAGTATTAACCAGAAATCTAACCGGCGTATTACCAGCTGATGTTTCAGATGTAACTTTATCAGGTGGCACGTCTACTTTTGCTACAGCCGATGTAGCCAATGGCAAAACGGTTACTGCAGCAGGTATGACTTTAGGTGGTACAAAAGCGGGTAATTACACCTTATCATCGGTTAGTACCACAACAGCAAATGTTACTACCCTTGATATTACCGGAACCATCACCGCAAGTAACAAGAGCTATGATGGTACTACTACAGCCACGCTTTCGGGTAGAGGTTTAGTAGGTGTATTGGTTGGCGATGTTGCAAATGTAACCGCAACCGGTGGCACAGCCGCTTTCGGTACAGCCGGTGTAGGCTTAGCTAAAACAGTAACCGCAACAGGTATTATTTTAGCAGGAACCAAAGCGGGTAACTATAACTTAACTTCGGTAGCTGCTACCACAGCAGATATTACGACTAAAGACATTAGCGGAACCTTCACAGCCGATAACAAAGCGTATGATGGTACAACAAGTGCCACTATTTTAACCAGAGGTTTAACTGGTGTATTACCGGGCGATGTTGCCGATGTAACTTTAACAAGCGGTACAGCTACTTTTGTAACTGGAAGCGTAGGTACGGGCAAAACGGTTACTTCGACCGGAATGACCTTAAGCGGGGCAAAAGCTGTTAACTACAACTTAATCGGTGTGGCTACAACTACCGCCAACATTATGGGCTTTAACTTAACAGGTAATTTTACAGTTGCCAACAAAGCATATGATGGTACAACAAGTGCCACTATTTTAACCAGAACTTTAACAGGTGTATTGCCTGCTGATGCGGCCGATGTAACCCTAACAGGTGGAACTGCTACTTTTGGAGGTATAAACTCCGGTGCAGGTAAAACGGTTACTTCTACAGGTATGGTATTAAGTGGTGCCAAAGCAGCTAATTATACATTGTTTGCCGTTAATACTACAACAGCCGATATAACTGCTAAAGATATTAGCGGTGGCTTCACTGCCGATAACAAAGCTTACGATGGTACCAATAGCGCAACCATTTTAACCAGAAGTTTAATAGGAGTGCTGTCCGCCGATGTTGCTGATGTAACAGTAAGCGGTGGAACTGCAACTTTTGCCAATGAGAATGTAGGAACAGGTAAAACTGTAAATGCATCTGGCTTTGTGTTGGGCGGAGTAAAAGCAGACAATTATAACCTGAATACTATTGCGGCTACAACAGCCAATATCACAGCAAAAGATATTAGCGGAAACTTCACTGCAAGCAACAAAGTATACGATGGTAACACCAGTGCAACTATATTAACCAGAACTTTAACAGGTGTGATTGCTGCCGATGTTGCCGACGTAAACTTAACAGGAGGTATAGCTGCTTTTACAACTCCAACAGCTGGTACAGGTAAAACAGTTACTGCTGCCGGAATGACCTTAGGTGGAACGAAAGCCAATAACTACAACTTAACTGGTGTGGCTACTACCACAGCCGATATTACAGGTTTTGCCTTAACGGGCAACTTTACAGTGAGTAACAAAACTTACGATGGCACCAATAGCGCAACCATTTTAACCAGAACTTTAACGGGCGTGTTGGCTGCTGATATTGCCGATGTAACCTTAATAGGCGGAACCGCTACTTTTGGAGGCATCAACACCGGACCTGGTAAAACAGTTACATCTACCGGTATGGTATTAAGTGGGGTTAAAGCAGGCAACTATACTTTATTCGCCGTAAACACCACAACAGCCGATATTACAGCAAAAGATATCAGTGGAAGCTTTACCGCCAGCAACAAAGTATATGATGGCAATACTACAGCAACCATATTAACCAGAAGTTTAACTGGTGTAGTGGCAGCCGATGTAGCCGATGTAAGCTTAACCGGTGGCACTGCAACCTTCGCCAATGCCAATATTGGTACAGGTAAAACGGTTACAGCTGCAGGCATGACGCTTGGCGGAACAAAAGCAGATAACTACAATTTAACAAGCGTAGCTAATACCACAGCTAATATTACTGGCCTTGCTTTAACAGGTAACTTTACAGCCGATAATAAAGTATACGATGGCAATGCCACTGCAACCATATTAACCAGAACTTTAACAGGTGTATTGGCTGCTGATGTTGCCGATGTAACCCTAACCGGAGGTACGGCTACTTTTGCCAATGCCGACGCAGGTACTGGTAAAACAGTTACTTCCTCAGGCATGGTTTTAGGTGGTGCTAAAGCGGCAAATTATACCTTATCTACCGTAACTACAACTACCGCAAATATTGCGGTTAAAGATATCAACGGTGCATTTACCGCAGATAACAAAGTTTACGACGGCAATGCAAATGCGAACATCTTAACCAGAAGTTTAACTGGTGTAATTGTTGCCGATGTAGCCAATGTAACCTTAACCGGAGGAACAGCAACATTTGCCAATGCCAATACGGGCAATGCTAAAACAGTTACTGCTACAGGTATTACTTTAGGCGGAAGTAAGGCAAGCAACTACAATTTAACTGGCGTAGCCACTACTACGGCAGATATTACTGCAAAACAAATTACCGGTAATTTTACTGCCGATAATAAAGTTTACGATGGGAACACGAGCGCAAGCATTTTAACGAGGACCTTAACTGGTGTTATAGCTGCAGATGTTGCAGATGTAACTTTAACAGGAGGCATTGCTACTTTTACAACAGCAACCGTAGGTATAGGCAAAACAGTAAATGTAACTGGTTTTAGCATTTCAGGCGGTGCATCAGGTAACTATGTGCTTAATAATGTTACAGCCTCAACCACCGCAGATATTACGGCAAAAGTAATCACAGTAACAGCCGCTGCGAAAAGCAAAACCTACGGTGATGTTGACCCTACTCTAACTTACACTTTCACTCCGGCATTGGTAACTGGCGATAGCTTTAGCGGTAACCTGAACAGAGCAGTTGGCGAAAACGCAGGTGTTTATGCCATTAACCAAGGTACTTTAGCTTTAAACCCTAACTATACGTTGGCTTATGTGAGTGCTGATTTAACGATTGGGGCTAAAACCATCACGGTAACAGCCGCTGCGAAAAGTAAAACCTATGGGGATGTTGATCCTGCTTTAACTTACACATTCGCTCCGGCATTGGTAACTGGCGATATCTTCAGCGGTAACCTGACCAGAGCAGGCGGAGAAAACGCAGGTGTTTATGCCATTAACCAAGGTACTTTAGCTTTAAACACTAACTATACCTTAACTTATGTTGGTGCCGATTTAACAATAGGGGCTAAAACCATCACGGTAACTGCAGCTGCTAAAAGTAAAACCTATGGGGATGTTGATCCTGCTTTAACTTACACTTTCGCTCCGAGCTTGGTCACAGGCGATACCTTCAGCGGTAACTTAACCAGAGCTCTTGGCGAAAACGCAGGTGCTTATGCCATTAACCAAGGTACTTTAGCTTTAAACCCTAACTATACGTTAGCTTATGTGGGTGCTGATTTAACAATAGTGGCCAAAACCATCACAGTAACGGCAGCAGCGAAAAGCAAAACCTACGGTGATGCCGATCCGGCCTTTACTTATACTTTTGCTCCGGCACTGGTAACAGGTGATAGTTTTGCCGGTAACCTGACCAGAACAGCTGGTGAAAGCGTAGGTACTTATGCGATTAACAAAGGTACCTTAGTCTTAAACGCTAACTATACTTTAACTTATGTTGGTGCCGATTTAGCCATTGGTACTAAAACCATCACGGTAACAGCCGCTGCGAAAAGTAAAACTTACGGTGATGCCGATCCGGCCTTTACTTATACCTTTGCTCCGGCATTGATAACAGGCGACAGCTTTAGCGGTAACCTAACCAGAACAGCTGGCGAAAACGTAGGTACTTATGCGATTAACAAAGGTACTTTAGCTTTAAACAGTAACTATACCTTGACTTATGTTGGTGCCGATTTAACAATATTAGCCAAAACGATCACTGTAACAGCAGCTGCTAAAAGTAAAACCTACGGTGATGTTGATCCGGCCTTTACTTATACTTTTGCTCCGGCACTGGTAACAGGCGATAGCTTCAGCGGTAACCTAACCAGAACAGCTGGTGAAAATGTAGGCCCTTATGCGATTAACAGAGGTACTTTAGCTTTAAGCGCTAACTATAGCATAACTTACGTTGGTGCCGATTTAACCATCGGAGCTAAAACCATCACGGTAACAGCCGCTGCGAAAAGTAAAACCTATGGTGATCTTGACCCTGCTTTAACCTACACTTTTGCTCCGGCACTGGTAGCAGGCGATAGTTTTACCGGCAATCTGGCCAGAGCAGCTGGTGAAAATGTAGGCCCTTACGCGATTAACAGTGGTACTTTAGCTTTAAGCGCTAACTATAATATAACCTACGTGGGTGCCGATTTAACCATTGGTGTTAAAACAGTTACTGTAACAGCAGCTGCGAAAAGCAAAACCTACGGTGATGCCGATCCGGCCTTTACTTATACTTTTGCTCCGGCACTCGTAACAGGTGATAGCTTTACCGGTAACCTGACCAGAGCAGCTGGTGAAGGCGTGGGTACTTATGCGATTAACAAAGGGACCTTAGCCTTAAATGCTAACTATAGCATAACTTATGTTAGTGCTGATTTAACTATCGGTAAGAAAACGGTAACGGTTACGGCAGCAGCGAAGAGTAAAAGCTATGGGGATGTTGATCCTGTTTTAACTTACACTTTTGCTCCGGCATTGATAACAGGCGATACTTTCAGTGGTAGTTTAACCAGGTCAGTTGGTGAAATTATAGGTACTTATGCAATTAACCAGGGAACCCTTGCTTTAAATAACAATTACACCTTAATCTACACTGGTGCCAATTTAACCATCGGTAAGAAAACGGTAGCGGTAACAGCAGCAGCTAAATCAAAGATCTACGGTGATGCTGATCCTGTTTTAACCTACACTTTTGCTCCGGCACTGGTAGCAGGTGATAGTTTTAGCGGTAGTTTGACTAGAACAGCTGGCGAAATTGTAGGTACTTACGCAATTAACCAGGGTACACTTGCTTTGAATAGCAATTACACCCTTACTTATACTGGCGCTAATCTAACTATTGGCAGTAAAGTAATTACAGTAACAGCAGCGGCGAAAAGCAAAACTTACGGCGATGTCGATCCTACTTTAACTTATACTTTCAGTCCGGCGTTGGTAGGTGCCGATACATTTAGTGGTGCCTTAACCAGAACAACAGGCGAAAATGCAAATAATTACGCCATTACCCAGGGTACACTTGTGTTAAACAGTAACTACACCATCACCTATGTAGGGGCTAACCTAACCGTGGGCAAAGCAGTGCTTAATGTTACCGCAGGTAATGCGGTAATGTGCCAATCAGATGGTTTTCCAACATTTAGTTTAAGCTATAGCGGGTTTAAGTTCAGCGATACCGATAATTCGTTAAGCACTAAGCCAACTGTAACCACTACAGCCAACAGGAATGCTGCCGGAACGTATGCACTTGTTCCGTCGAACGGGGTATCAAATAACTACAGCTTTGTTTATGTAAATGGTACATTGACCATAAATGCACTTCCAACTGTAAATATAGTAAGCAACAAGGGCACGGATATCAGTAAAGGCGATGTAGCAATATTAACAGCAACTGGGGGAGTAAGCTACAGCTGGTCTACCGCTAGTGGAATTATCGCTGGCCAGAATACCGCAATGCTTACTGTTCGTCCTGCGCAAACCACTACTTATACCGTGCGTATAACCAATGCCAGCGGATGTAGCAGTTTAGCAACCATTACCATTAAAGTAACCGAAGATTATAAATTGGTAGCGAACAATATCTTAACACCAAACGGTGATGGCGTGAACGATACCTGGATTGTACAAAACATCGATATGTATCCAAGCAACGAGGTGAAAATATTTGACCGCAATGGCAGGGAAATGTACAATAAGAAGGGGTACGACAACAGTTGGAATGGAACAATTGGAGGAAACGAACTTACAGAAGGTACCTATTACTACATTATTACATATGGGCCAGACAAACTTGTTCAAAAAGGATTCATCACGATTATCAGAAACCGTTAAGAAAATGAAAAGCATGAAAACAAAAATATTGATATTGGTAGCTTTTATCGGGGTTTTGAAGGTAAATGCACAAACCAGCCCTCTGTTAAACCAGTATTATAACAACACTTATCTCGCTAATCCGGCTATGGCCGGATTAACCGAGGGTGCAAAAGTAGATTTGGCTTTCCGCTCGCAATGGAATGCTATTCCCGGGGCTCCTCTAATGCAAAACCTTAGTGCTACTTATGGCTGGGAAAGGGTAGGCGTTGGTTTAAATATGAACCTCGATAAAGCAGGTTTGCAAAGGCAAACACGTGTACTTGCGAGTTATGCCTATCACCTTCCGTTAAACGAATCAGCGAAACTGCACTTCGGTTTATCTGCCGGTTTTATAAACCAGAGGATAGATATGCAGGATCTTATCGGTAATTCGAACGATAACCAGGTAGGGGCTTACAATACCGACCATAAGACATACTTTGATGGAGATTTTGGTTTGGGGTTAACCACTAAAAGCATAAATGTCGATTTTGCATTGGTAAACCTGAAAAACTATTTTAAAAGGGATAATTTTAAACTGATCAATACCCCGGTATTGTACGCTTCGGCAGGTTACATCTTTAACCTTGGTGAGAATATATTCCAGCCAAAGGTAGCCTACCGTTCTTTTACCGAAATTAAAGATATTGTTGATGTTGGCGGTCAATTAGGTATTGCAAATCAACAGGTGCTTTTTACAGCGATGTATCATACCAGTAAGGCTGCAAGTTTTGGTGTTGGATTGCATTATAAAAAGAAATACAGCATCAACACTTCTTACACCACGCAAACAGGTGCATTAAGCGGTTATACTGCCGGAAGTTTTGAGATTAATCTAGGCATTAACTGGTAAAAACACAGTCACGTTTAAACCGACAAAATTATTTGTATAAACGGGTACCGCTCAGGTACCCGTTTAATTAAACGCAATTCATTTGCTTTTAGTGATATATAGAAATTTACTTTCCTAAAAGAAAGTATCTAACTGCCTTGAGGTTTAATAAACAGTTTTCCACCTTTATTGGTAACGGGTAAGGTGATGAGCAATAGCCCTGCGTAGGGTTGCGACGCTTTTATCAGCTTACCATTAAAGTAAACTTGATAAGCGTTTTTTGAATTTAAACAGACCATCATGCTGCGGTTATGGGCTGGGGTAGCTTCATCAAATGATAATTGCCCCGTATAACTGGAAAAATCAGCATTAAATTTACTGCTTGCCATCCAAATTTCGAAACCTGTTGTAACTGTGCCTACTTTGTACGCAGCATTAAACCAGCTCAATACCGGTGTGGATAAGCCTGAGAATTGATGCCAGCCTGCACCACGGCCATTTGCCGATAGAAAATGCTCAAAAGTATAATACGAATTATCTGTTTCTTTTTTAAAAACATCAAGACCTTTTTTTGCAATTTGCATGGCCAAATCTGGTCGTGCCAAATCGAGCATTGTTTTCCAGATAAACCATTGATGGGGCATCCATACTGAACCATTCCAATATCCATCTTTTTGATAGTAGGGGGCCGACTGGTCTACAACACCTATTCCATTTGGGGTCCACATGTGTGTTGGGGAAAAGATTTTGTCGATTAGGATTTTTTCTTGTTCCGGGTTACATATTCCGGCAATTAAAGGGTATGCTCCATCAAGTCCCATATTGTAATCGTTGCCATCATCAAATTTGAAAGGGCCTGTCGGCATTCCGGATGCATCGTGTTTTACATAACTGAAATATCCGCTGGCATTGTTCCACGAATAATTTTGAAGTGCCTGCTCAAACTTTTTAATATCGTTATCGTATATTTTAATATCAGTTGGATGATTTGTTGCTTTTGCAGCCATTCGCATAATCTTCGCGAAACGGATGCATTGCGCAGTGGTAATTACCGGACTAACACTGGATTCGAGCTTTTGCCGGTGAACGCCTACTTGCGCGGGATAATCGTCCCAACCGCCCGAATTATAAAAGTAATCCCAGGTGTTTAGAAGTCCGGATTTCATTTTTCCAGTAGTTGAACTACCAAGCCTACCAGAAAGAAATGAATAATATTGCTTAAGCCTTGGATACAGATAAGCTGCGGTTTCCTTTGACTGTGTTTTATTAAAGAGATCCAGGTAGGCATATGCCTGTACAGGAACTGGAGAGCCATGGTGGATAAAGGCCGACTGGCTGCCTGGAGCTGTGGTGTAGGCATTAATGCATTCAATTGCTTTATTAATGTCTACTTCAGTTAACCCCAGGGCGATAAATCCCGAATCCCAGGTATATAAACTGTTCCACCATTTTCCGGGTGTAAAATGCCTGATGTAATTTCTTTGCGTATATATGGGGTAAACCATATTGCCGATTAAAGCAGCTTTTAGCATTTTCTGGCTAAATTGGTATCCAGCACCCGGTTCTAGTATGGGTTGGGCCACAGGAATATTTTGAGGTTTCATCTGCTTCAATGCATCAAAATTTTCCATTATGGCATTTACGTCCTTTATATCTTTTCCATGTGTAATCAGGCAGCGTATGGTGGTTTCACTTTCTGCCGGTACTTCGATAGGCCTGATAAAAACATTTTCATAATGCCCTTTTCCGTTACCACGGAGTATACTATCCACATGGTTATGTACCATTTTTCTGAAATATACATCAAGCTCATCATTTTCGATCTCTCTGATCTTAAACAAATGGTCGTCCCAGCACATTCCGTAATATCCGGGTGCATCGTTATATTTTAAAATAATGCGGCGGTTTTTCGGATCTGTATATACTTGATCAGGTTTCACCGATTTTGGATTATCTTCCAGTTTAAGGGGCGCAGCATTTGAGGTACTGAAAAGAATTCCATTAATTTCTACAGCATTTCCTCCAGGCGCACTTAATTTTAATGTTGAGGCACCTTTAGCGTCGAAAGCTACTCGCAGCATATTCAGTGCGCCGTTGCCTATTAGTGAAATCTCCCTACCAGTAATTTCATCACTGATCAAACGGGTTAAAGTGTTTTTTTTACCGCGATAAACAATGGTGAGCCAACCTTTTTTGATCTGCTCTGGAACTTTATAACTGACCAGATCACCCGCGTTCATACCAAATCCCCGCCCAAGGGCCGAGCCTTCTATAAAGCTGTTTTCGCGTATTTCTCCTTTCATCAGGCCATCTGTAACCAAATTATCTTTAGGCTGTGCTACAGCAAAATTTAACGCGCTATAATCTGCTCCATTAATCCAGATGCTTCCTGAGGGTTTAATCAGTTTTTTTTCTGGCCAAATTTCTGGATAATTGAGTGTACCCATAAGGTTTACCACCAGGTTTTGCGGAAATTCTGTTTTATTAACACATTTAATTTCTGCAATTACCGTTTTCTCATCAACAACCTGGTAACTCACATCTGTATACACTTTATCTTTCCATTCTAACTCATACCTATAGCAATATTTACCCGATTCAATATCTCCAAACCAGGGGAAATATCCGGATTCAAATAGCACATTGGGTACCAATACTTTATTTCGGTAGTAGCCCGGAGCGACAAAAAAATCGAACCTCATGCCTTTTTCCATATCGGGAATATGAGAAATACCGGCATATTGTTTTGAATAAGGTCCCCATTCTCCCAAATGGATATCATGGCTAAACTGGAGCTTTTTGAGCGCAGAATCATGCTGCACCAGCGTTTGCGTATTCCCTTTCGATATGGAAAGAAATATAATCATGCAGATCAGTTTGATGATTTTATTCATGTTGCTTTCTAATGGATGAATTTAATAGCCCAGGTTTTTTGAGCATTAGCAGTATCTGATCCTGATCAGATAAATGTTTATTGGCTTTCCGGGACGTTGGATTTTATTCGCCAAAAGTTACAGACGTATAATTGAATTAAACAAAAGTGCCGGATATGAAGCGGCAACTTTTGTTTAATTAAGCTATGTTTTACCAGCCGAAATTTTGCTTCAAATTCGGGCTTTTATCAATTTCTGTTTGAGGTATTGGCATCAGATAGTGTTTATCGGTAAATACCCTGTCTTGGATGGTTACCGGTTTGTACAGTACGGCTACACCTGCAGCTTCGCTGTTAATATCTAATCCGGTTGCACTTAACTCGGTGGTAGATGGGCGTGCATTTAAAACATGTAATTGACCATTATCTACACTTTTGGCAATTAGCCAACGCCTTACATCCCAGAAACGATGTCCTTCAAAAGCAAATTCAATCCGGTATTCATTTTGTATGCGGCGGCGCATGCCTTCTTTGGTTTGATCGGCAGCTAAAATTGGAAGCTGTGGCATAGATACGCGGTTTCTTACCAGATTTATATATTGGTAAACAGTGGCATCTGGTGCAGATAAATATTCGTTCATGGCTTCAGCATAGCTTAAATACATTTCGGCCAGACGGAAAATAGGGAAGTTTCTTCTTCCGGTACCGGTATTGGCATTTCTGTCAACATCTGGCGATACCCATTTCCGAACGTTATAGCCCCATGGGTTTGTTCCCGATTTACTGGTAGCCCAACCATCGGTTTGTCCATTTCCGCTGCCCCACCATGCAAATTTTGTCCCTCTTTTCATCGAATCAAAACGCCACAAAGAATATTGGAAAAATACAGACGCGTAGAAACGCGGATCGCGGTTTTTATACATATTGGAAATATTGTTTGCCGTTTGAAACTTTAAACCATCCCACATCTGGCCGCTCCAGGTTCCGGTGGTTACATATTGTGAGCCGGGTTCGTTTATCGGATAACCATTATTCATTTCGTAAGCATCAATCAGCTCTTGTAACGGTGTAAACTTGCCACTGCCTTTAAACGGCGGACCATTAGGCAATTGGGTACTTTCAATATCAACGTTATTGGTAATGATCCTTGGTAAAATGGTTTCGGTATAATCGCGGGTATAAAATTGTGCCGCATAGTTTTGTACCGGGTTGGCAGGGAAGGGGTTGTAAAGGCTATAAATGCCTAAATCAATTACTTCTTTGGCTGCATCTGCTGCTTTTTTCCATTTTTCTTTATCGTATGCGGTATTAAAAAGTTGTTTGCCATCAGCATTTCTAATATTTGAATATAAGGGATTTCCATTAAACAATGGACTTGCAGCAGTGAGCAATACCCTTGTTTTTAAGGCAAGGGCAGCGCCTTTGGTAATCCGGCCTATTTGGGCGTCAGCCTGGCTAAGGGGCAGTAATTTGGCAATGGCATCGCATTCTGAAGTAATAAAATTTACGATTTCATCAGCAGAGTTACGGGTATATTGCGTTTTGCCTAAATCGTTAGGATCAATATCGGCTGGACTGGTAAGCAACGGTACAGCGCCATACCTTCTAAAAAGCTCAAAATAATACTGTGCCCTTAAAAATCTGGCTTCTGCTTTATAACGCGGTACCCAAATTTCGTAATAGCTCTGCCTATCCAGAGGGATGGGCACTAAATCTATGCGTTCGATAAAAATATTTGCGCGCCTAATGTCCTGGTACTTGCCTGCCCAGTTGCCCAAAGGATTATCGGTAATGCTCCAGCTGCCGAGGTTAAATTTATAGGCATTTATGGCTCCTCCATTATCAAACCAATGATGGTACGATTCATCTGTATAGGCTGTTATGTCAGATCCCATGTCGTTTGGCAGGGCATTGTAAAGCCTCGCAAGGGCCTGTTCGGCAAGGTTGATGTTGGTGTAAACGTCGTCTTCTGTTGTATACTCTGATGGTACAACATCCAGGTATTTCTTGCAGGCCGTAGCCGTTAAAAGAAGCAGGGATAAAAATATGATATGTACTTTTTTCATCTTTCTAAAATTTGTTTTGTAAGTGATGAAGCTTTTGTTTTACTATTATTTCGGTTAAAGCTTTATCATTTTATCTTTTACATGGCCACGTTAAACCCGAAGTTGATTACCCTTTGCTGTGGGTAACTTCCGAAACCGTCGGGCATTTCCGGATCGAATATTTTTAACTTATCCCAGGTATACAGGTTGGTACCGCTGGCAAAAAACCTGATATTGGTGAGTTTTAGCCTGCGTGTAAGCGCTTTTGGCACAGTATAGCCCAACTCAACATTTTTAATCCTCAGGTAATCTGATGATTTTAGCCAAAACGTAGAGTTTTGATTGTTGTTTACATTGTTTGATGAAGATATCCGTGGCCACCGGGCATTTACATCAGGGTTTTCGGTAGTCCACCTGCTATCTAAATAATCGGCCAGTACGGAGCTGTTCGAAGAGAAAGCCCAGGCAGATGTACCATTTAGCCATCTGTAACCACCTTTGGCACCTTGTAACAGGGCATTAAAATCGAACTGTTTAAAAGAATAGCTTAGGGTAAAACCAATGATCGATTTTGGGGCTGTGGCCTTGCCAAGATAACCTTCATCCTGGCTGTTGATTACGCCATCGGCATTGCGGTCCAAATATTTAATATCGCCGGGTACAATTTTGCCGTACTGTTGTGCAGGGCTATTGTTAATATCGGCCTGATCTTTAAACAAACCAAGTGCTGTTAAGCCATAAGCCTCAAAAACCTGCGTGCCCTTTAAGCCTTTATAGGCCAGTGTATAATTTGGTTCTGCAGCGTAATCGATGTTATTGGTGGCGTAAGAATAAGATGCTCTTAGCATAATGCTCTGATCTGTAAATTTTTTACGCCAGGTGATTTCGGTTTCGAAGCCTTTGTTGCTTACCCTTCCGGCATTTATTGCAGGTAGGTTTTGTACACCGGTTACGTCTGGAACAATCGATGCAGTGGTTAAGATAGAGGTGCGTTTTTCAGAAAAAATATCACCTGTAAATTGTACGGCATTGTTAAAAAGGCCAAGTTCGAGCCCTATATTGGCTTTTTTTGCACGCTCCCAGGTAAGGTATTCGTTACCGGTTGCACTTTCTTGTGTGCTGGTATAACTATCTCCATCGGCAGCCAAACCAAACTGGTAGCCACTGGATCCGCCTGTAGTCCAGGTGCTGAGGTAAGCAAAACGGCCCACACTATTATCAACACCAACTACTCCGTAAGAGCCCCTTAATTTTAACAGGTTAAAGATTTTGGAGTTTTTAAGGAATTTTTCGTTTGAGATAATCCATGCTGCCGATCCTGCAGGAAAGAAACCCATCCGATGACCGGCCTTAAAGTTTTCCGATCCATTGTAGCCCGCATCAAATTCAAGTACGTACCTGCTGTCGTAGGCATAATTTACACGGCCTACTAAGCCCAGTTGTTTAAATGGCAATGCGCCGATAGCGTCGGTAGCAGTTGTAAAACTTTGCGATTGGTTATACCTGATCATACCGGTTACAGCGTGTTTTTGGTTAAATACGCGGTCATAATTCAGGTATCCTTCATATGTCGATTTTCTGCTGGTATTTGCTCCCGCTATACTAAAGCCAAGTAAACCTGTACCAGTAGTTAACTGGGTATAAGTTCCTTTGCTCAGGTCGGTTTCCTGATCGTTGCCCAAAGCATACGAATAAGTAGAGTAACTTCTTGCCCTGGTAAGGTTGCGGTAACTTTGCGAATCGAAGGCAAAACGGGTTCTGGCACTAAGCCCCTTGGTGATGAAAGACATATCGAGCTTAAAGCCTGCAATAGCGCCCAAGGTATTTTCGAAAAGCCGTTGATACCCGAATTGGGTAAGTCTTCCATAAGGGTTGGCAGGCGAATCTTTTTTGCCGGAGATGCTTCCATTCGGGTTGGTCATTGGGTAGATATAAGAAGGCGTGTTTCTTAATTCTGCCCAAAAACTATCGCCAGATTCGTTTGGATAGTTTCTATCCCTCACAACATCACTCAAGTTTAGCTCCATGGTGAGGTGTTTGGTGATATCGATATCAACATTGCTCCTGAAATTGTATTTATTTAAATAAGCGTTAATGTTATAACTGTTCAGATCATCAAATTTATATAAGCCCTCTTGCCCCAGGTACGACATCGATACAAAATAGCGTGCCGTAGTTGAACCTCCGCTAACATTAAGGTTGGTTTGGTTCAACATCGAATTTGATTTTAAAAGCTCTTTATGCCAATCTACATTGGGGTAAAGATATTGGTAACTTGGCTTGCTCCGGTCTCTGAACTTATCAATGTAGGCATCGGTATATAAGTTGTAATTTAAACCGTCGTTCATTAGTCCTTCCCTAAAAAGTTTCAGCGCATCGTACGAATCGAGGTATTCTGGTAACCTTACGGGCGATTGGCTGGCCACCTGAGTCGTTAACGATAATACAGGCTTGCCGGTTTTACCTCTTTTAGTGGTTACTAAAACCACACCGTTTGCACCTTTCATACCAAATACTGCAGTAGCAGCTGCATCTTTTAAAATACTTACGTCTTCAACCTCGTTAGCATCAATACGGTCGATTGCATTTTCAATTCCATCGACCAAAATTAGCGGACTTTTGCCCTGATAGGTACCAAAGCCTCTGATGTACAATGTAGATCCATCTGCTCCAGGTTCGCCGCTATTTTGTATGGTAACCAGGCCAGGCAACCTGCCCGCCAAACTATTGGTTAAGCTGGCCGTTGGCGTGCGCAGCATTTCTTTGCTCGAAACTGAGGTTAACGCACCAGTTACCTTGGTTTTGGTTTGCGTACCGTAACCAACAATTACCACATCATCTAACATCGCTTTATCTTCCAAAAGCCTTACCAATACATAGTTTTTTCCTTTTATGGCAATTTCGCGCCTGATATAGCCGACTGAGAAGAACACAAGGGTAGTGGCATCCTCCGGCACCCTGATTAAATAGTTGCCGTTCTGATCGGAAGTGGCACCAACACCCTGTAAACCTTTAACAGTAATGCTTACCCCAGGCAGTCCTATCCCGGTCGAATCGGTAACCACACCTCTTATTTCAATGTCTTTTGCATTGGTATTGGCACTTTTGATGTCTCTTCTAATTACCACCACATCATCTATAACCGAAAATGTAAAATGGTTCTTAAACAAGATTTCCTGCAATACAGCCAATAGTTTTTCATCTTTAAAACTATAGTTCAGTTTGATGTTGTCTTTCATGAGCGCATCCGGATAAGCGAACTTTACATTTGATTTTTTAGAGATTTGCTCAAGTGCCTTTTCAAAGCTGATGTCTTTCGCCTTAATGGTTACTGTTGTATTCAGTATTTTCTGACTGTAGGAAACATTAGCAAAGGCAAGTGAGCAGAATACACAAAGCGTGCATAATATTACGGTGCTATACTTCATGAGGATATAGGGATAGTATAATACTCTATAGTCTAATAGAGATTTTTTCATAGTTTTACATATTAGTGTGAAAATGGAAATAGCCGCTTGCATTGATTTCTCAGGTCCTGGCGAGCGTGCTCTTTGTTTGTTTTTTGCATTTCAGCCCAGGTCAAACTTTTTGGTCTGGGTTTTTTTCTGTGAGGTTTAACTGATCATAAGATTTTATGTAGGTTTATTTGGTTAGCAACTCTTTCCACTCAATACGTAAACACCATTTTTAAATTCATAAGTGCCATCTACTAATTTGGAAAGTACTTTTAGTAGTTTTTCCAAACTCGGGTTATTGAGTTCGGCAGTAATTCTACAGTTTTTTAAATGATTGGGGATTTTAATGGTTACATCGTAACCACGCTCAATTTCTTCCACAACATCGGCAAGCCTGCGGCCTTTGTAAAATATTTTTCTTTCATGCCAGGCAACTAACTCATTTACATCAACCGGATGTACGTTGCTAATAGAATCACTTTCTGCATTAAAAAGGATCTGATGGTTAGGCAATAGTGTTCTGGTTTGCTGCTGTATTTTTTGCTTGTTTTTCAGGTAAACGCAAACTTTACCTGTTGCCACCGTTACCGAGATGTTTTTGTTGTTATAGGCGTTAATGTTAAAACTTGTACCCAATACCTGTGTGCTTAACTTGTTGGTATGGATAATAAAAGGTTTGTTTTTATTATGCGCCACTTTAAAAAAGGCTTCGCCACTTAATGTTACCTCGCGGGTATTGCCATTAAAGCTTTCTGGGTAGGTTAATTTGCTTTCTGCATTAAGGTAAACAATGGTGCCATCTACCAATGTTAAACTAATAATTTTGCCTCTTCCTACGGTTTTCTCCAGCATGGCAACCTGCTGGTTCGTAACGGTAGGGGCAATCTGCTTTTGATAAATTAAAAAACAAACAGCACTGAAAAGCAGTATTGATGCAGCTACCTTAAGCAGTGTGGTGTATCTTGCTTTTCTTTTTTTACTGTCAATACGGTTTAGGATATTGGAATATACCTTATCATGCTCAAAAGCTGTTTTTTCATTCAACTTAAAACTGTCTTTTTGCGCTTCATCAAAATAAGCATCCAACTTATTTTCAATTGCCTCGGTTTGTTTTGATCTGTCTTTTTTCATGCGGTTATTGTGTATGATGCAATTTGGGCACTTAGCCCCCAAAACTTTTTCATTTTTTTTTAATAATGCTGTAAATAGTGATTTCCATGCGGACAGGGAACCGCTTCAGGATAAGCTTAAAGAGAAATAACAATTTGTGAAATGAAAGGCTATAAAAAGGAGCCCGAATTGGTACTGCTTATGAAAAGAATAGAAAAAGTACAATTAACACCAAGAAATCGGTTAAACTCCCTTTTAATTTTTTTAAAGCAATACCCACCTGGTTTTCTACTGTTTTAACCGAAATATTAAGGCGGTTGGCTATTTCTTGATGGGAGTACTGGGCTTCGCGGCTAAGCTGGAATATTTCAGCACATTTGCGTGGAAGCAGGTTTATTTCTTGATTTAGCCTTTGTTTGAGTTCCATTTCGAGTAACCTGTTGTCCGTTTGGTTACTATCGGCCAAAAATGCAAGTGCATCGTAATCTATTGTAATTTTGCGCTTTCTTAGCTGAGCTAAAATCCGGTTTTTTGCAGAAACATATAAAAAGCCCTGGAGGGAAGTTGTAATATTAAGCTTATTTCTTTTTTGCCACAGATCGGAAAAAAGATCCTGTATTACATCTTCACTGGCTTCTTTATTCCGGATTAAATTATAAACGGTGTGAAAAAGCTTTGGTGCGTACTTCTCGTATATCAGTTTAAATGCAATGTTATCGTTATCCTTCAAAAGGACAATCAAATCATCATCAGACCATATCTGTAAATGTTTTTGCATTTTAAATTTAGTTCTGTGCGGTAAAATTGTTTATTGAAATTATAAGCTGAGGTAATGGTTCTATTACCCGGTTTTGATCAATAAATTATTAGTTTTTATCAGAACCTTAATATTTGGTTTCCGTAAAAATAGTTATTTCACCAACAAAACAAAATATATTGTAAATAATATTTGGAGCGTTAAATCATTTGAAAAATCGATTTAGAATAGATTTTTAATCAATCAGATTTGATGGGTTGCTGGTTAGTTTCAACTTTGTTCAGCATTTGTATTTTATTAAGAAATGATCGGCCTGTGTTGTTTTTTTATTGGACCAATAAATTGCTACCTTCGCGCATTAAATAAAATATGATCAAATTATTCGTTGTGGGATATCATCCCGATATTCAGGAAGTGGAGCTGAAAGAAATGTTCAGTGCACAGGGCATGGTGCATTCCATCAATTTAATTACCGATAAATTTACCAAAAAGCATAAAGGCTACGGATTTATTGAAATGGCAGACGAGGAGGGAGCAGAGCGGGCAATTTTAAATCTGAATGGTTTGGTGTGGAAAGGTAGAAAAATCGCAGTTAAGTTTGCGGACGAAAACCGCGAACAAAAGCCAAGAGAATTTAAAGGAAATCATTTTTCTGTGCCTATCGATCGTACCGGTGATAGTATGGTTGATGAAACTAAAGGGAAAAGACCCCGTAAATTAATTTCGCAAAATTTCAAGACAGCGTAAAATTAAGACAGTAAGAAAAGGTTTTAATGCGGTTAAGGCCACAAGGCGTTAAATGGAGTTGTTCTGATCGATGTCTTCGTTTTTAAACTGGTAGAAAACACCCTTTTATTGTCGCTTTTCCACCTCATTTGTACAGTTGGTTCTCTTTAGATTTGGATTATAAATAACAAAATCAAAATGAGAAAGATCAGAATTTTTGAACATATCTCGCTAGACGGCGTGATTGAGCATGATGGAGACTATACATATGGCGCGTGGACTACCCCTTATCGCAGCCCTGCAGGTGCCTCCATGCTTTTCGATGCATATGGGCCTGGTTTCGACCTAATACTTGGGCGTAATACTTACGATATATTTAGTGGTTTTTGGCCCAATGCCGGAGATTTTCCTATGGCAAATGCCATAAACGCAGCAACTAAATATGTTGCAACCCACAGGCCTGAAAGTTTGGAATGGGGCGCGGTAAAAGATTTGGGAGCGGATGTGATACAGGCAGTTCGCGAGCTCAAATTAACAGATGGACCTGATTTAATTGTGGTGGGAAGTTCTACTTTAACTTCTGTGCTGCTTGATCAAGGGCTCGCTGATGAAGTAATCTTGATCACTTACCCGGTATTACTCGGAAAGGGGAAACGTTTATTGTCTGACAGTATCGACGCGCGCACACTTACTTTTGTTGAATCAAAAGCCACACCTACAGGTTTACTCATCAATACCTATAAGCACATTGGACCTTTAGAAAAGTAACTGTTTTTAACCCATGCTTTATTTATGATACATGGAATAGTAAATGGCTTGATATTCAGTTGATTTCTTGTTTTAACTAATGTTGCAGATTAAAGGTTATCACTATTGAAACACCAGGTTTGTTCTCAATAGTGAATTTTCCGCCCAATTGTTTACTGAGCCCTCTAATCAAGCTAAAACCCATGGAGCTTGTTTGTAGTATATCGAAATCTGCAGGCAATCCCTGACCATTATCGGCAATGCGCAGCGCGTAACTGTTTTCGCCGGTTTGATTGAGCGCAATGTGTATCCGGCCTTTTTCCCGATCCTGGAAAGCGTATTTTATGGCATTGGTAATGGCTTCGTTTAAGATTAATCCAACGGGTACCGCTGTTGATATGTCAAAATCAATGTCGTCTAATTCCTTTTCAAAGATGATACGTGTGCCCAGATCAAAACTTTCCTGAAGATAGCCTATCATTTCGACGATATAATCGGCCATATTAACCAGTTTAAAGCTTTCTGTTTGATAAAGTTTCTGGTGGATCAAAGCGATAGAATGCATCCTGTGCTCGCTATTTTGAATAGCTGTAAGGGCTACTTTATTGTGTATAAAAGAAGATTGCCGTTGTAAAAGCCCCATCACAATCTGAAGGTTGTTTTTTACCCTATGGTGCACCTCTTTAATGAGCCACTCTTTTTCTTGGAGAAGATTATCTTTTTCGATGATAAGGTTGTTCAGCGAGGCATTCTTGAGATCAATCTCTTTCGATTTTCTCTGGTTGGTACGGAAGCTGATAAATAAAAGGGTGAGCACGATTACCAGTAGTGCTACGCCAATAAAAGTAAGGTTTTGTATCGTGTTTGCCTGCCTGAGCTGTTGGGCCTGAAAGGATTGGTCTTTCTTTAATAAATGGATGTCGTTTTCTTTTTGTTCTGTGGCATATTTAATTTGAAGTTCAGAAACTTGCCTGCTTTTCGCGGTATTGAATATAGAATCATTTAAAATTTTATAAGATTGGAAGTGACGGATAGCGTCTGTCATCCGTCCTTGTGCAGAATCAATTTTAAATAGCAGCAGATAAGCATCTCTGTTTACCGATATTGGGTTGTCGGCCTCTAACGGCCTATCCATAAATTGTTTTGCCTCTTTGTACTTTCTCTGTCGCACATAAAATGCTGCAATATCATACTTTGCACGAAATGCTATTTCTTTCTCGGTAAACTCGCCATTTTTGGGCAGTGCTTCTAAATAGTACTGCTCGGCGGATTTGACCTGATTCAGATCATCATAACAATAGGCTTTTATTTGTGCAATGGCTGCTTTTTCATTGTTGTTTACAGGTGGGCGTCTTTTAACCAATGCCGTTAGGTATTTTAGGCCTTCTTTGGTTCTATGGAGCTTAATCAGGCCTTGGACCATAAATCCTGCAGTACGGAAAAGAAAGATCTGATCAATTTTTCGCTTTTCTTTTGTTTCGATTGTTTTTTTGTACCAATAAATACTGTTTTCTATTTGTCCGAGGTCTTGGTAAATCATGCCCAATTCGCCATAAAAATCAACCGATTTGGCTTCGGCAGTTTCCCCCTGAGTTTCTTTCGCCCATTTTATCGCATCGAAAATATACTGCAAAGATTTATTTGGGTTGCCCTGATAGCGATAAAGGTTAGAAAGCCTGGTATAAATATAATTAAGCTTGGTACATTTCTTAAACCTAAATTCTTTAATCAGGTTTAGGCAAATACGTTCAGATTCTGCCGTATTACCGCTTTGTTGATTTAACCAGGTGCAATTATAGCCTGTTGTAATGGCCGCATCATTTTTCTTTAACCTGGTGTAAACGGCTATCAGCTGATATAATCCATTAAAAGCCAAAGCATTGTTGTAGCGGCCTATGTAACTATACATCTTATATAGTTCTTCCGCTTCGTTAAACAAATCGCCTTTAGTACGGTAATACCTGGCAACCTGCCTGAAATTGCTTAATCCCCGGCTGGTGTCGCCCTTGATCATCCATATTTCAGCCAGCCTGGATAAACATCGATATCTGCCAGGCCCGACATCCAGATGAAGCTTTAAACTTAACTTTAAAGCATGGCCGTAATATTCAAAAGCACTGTCGAGGCTTTTCCTGTTCGCATTGTTTTTGTTGTAATCCGAAAAGTAATAGTCTCCCTCAGCATGTAAAAAACGAAGGTGGGCAATATTATTTGGGTTGGTCTGTAAGGTATAATGAACCGTTATCAGTGGATTGCCAACCGAGAACTGCCCAAAGCTGGATGTGCCCCAAACCAGTAATAAAAACAAAATAACAGTTTCTTTTCTCACAATGTTGTTATTTATAGTGGTACCGGGTGTAAAGTTCCTTACAGAGATGCAGCCAAAAATAAAGGGATAGGGGCACTTATAATTTTCCTAAAATAGTCGTGTATTTGGTTCACTAAAATTAAGATAAAATTCTTTATATATCAGGTTTCTGCAAACTCAGATTGAATATTTATCGTTTATATGCCGGAACTGGCTGGCGCTTAATAAAAAAGAATAGGATGAAAAGACGATGTAGAATTGTTGAAAAGAGCAAAGGTATGCGATATAATTAACAGCTGGCTAATCAGCATTACCGATCAGCCAGCTGTTTTTCCTGGTTACAAAAAGAAATCGAGCAACCCTTTTAATGTTTGGGCGGTCTGTTCCTGTACTATCCAGTGGCCCGAATCTTTAATCACAGATTCTTTCACATCTAAGGCAACCAATTTTGAGTGATCGGCAAGAAATGGAGCTGCAAAATGCTGCGAACCCATTGCAAGTAAAGGCATTTTGAGCTTGGTTTTCATCAGTTCAACATTGTCTTTTGCATCTTGCGGAAATGCCCCAAACCAATGAAATGCTCCAGTTGTTGCGCCTGGTACGCTGTATGCCCGGATAAACTCATTTTTTTCGGCGGTTGAAAATGGATTTTTGACATAACCAACCAAAGGCCAGAAGCTCGTAAGAAAAAGACCTGCTTTACCGGATACTATTTCACCGGAGTTAGGCATTCCAAAAAAGCCAAACCACCATGCACCTGCTTTAACCTGGCTCCAAACCGGTTCAACGCCTGGAAGTAGGGCGTCCATTAAAGCAAGTTTTTTTACCTCATTTGGGAACTGGGCTGCATAGGCATAGGCAACCATTAAACCAATATCATGGCCGGCAAGGTTGATGTTGTTATAGCCCAGTTTCTTCATCAGTTCGTGCATGTCTTTAGCCATGGTTTTTTTGTCGTAACCACCTGCAGGTTTATTAGATTCGCCAACGCCTCTTAAATCTGGTGCAATTACAGTGAAATGTTTTGAAAGTTCGGGCAATAAACGGTTCCACATAAACCAGTTCTGGCCAAACCCATGTACCAATAAAAGCGGCGCGCCCTTGCCACCAATTACATAATGGATTTTAACGCCGTTTACACTGGCGTACTGATGTTTAAAGCCGGCAGGTGGATTGGCGGCTTTTGCCACTGTGCCCGCATAGGCAGTATTGGCGGCACACATGATCAGGAGTAAATAAATTGCTCCGATTGCGAGTAAGAATTTTCCGGTTTTTTTCATGATTTGTTTTTTATTTTATTAATGGTTTATTTTTTATTTTGGCTAATGTCTTTATAGGCATTTGGTAAATTAAAATTGAAATGAAGCCAGTTAAATAGCGTGTAACCTTTGTTAAACTCGTCCATTTTGATAGCGGCTTTTGCCTGTTCTAGGGTAAGGCCGTTTGCCACTGCTTTTTCTACATTGAGTTTTAAAGCTTCTACATAATCAATGGTATACTTGATTCCCGCTTTATTTGTAATCCGGCCGTGGCCAGGGATCACGATGGCATCTGCGGGAAGAAAATTATAGACCTTTTTTAAATTCTCTACAGGCTCCAGAAAAAAGCCGTCGAACAACCAGGGTATGGCCGGGCTTTCGGCAATAAAAGGATTGCCTGCCCAAAAAACCTTTGTTGAGGGCATCCATACAAAAAGATCGGCAGGTGATTGTGCGGTACCAACATTCATAAATTCTACCGTTTTGCCTCTTCCTAAATCGAGCTTAAGGTTACTGTTTTTCGGAATTACAATATCTGCAGGGCGGTAAACTGTATTTTCAATTCCTCTATCGGTTCCAAACAACGTTACCATAAACAGTTTAATACCTTCGTAATTGGCCGCTAAATTTTCTTTGGCAAACTCATTTTGAATAATTAATGTACCCTCTGGCAACAGGTAATTGCTAAAACAATGGTCTCCGTGATCGCTGGTGTTTACGGCATAAATAATGGGTTTATCGGTAACGGACCGGATTAATTTGATCTCCTGATCATAAAGCCGCTTGGTCATCATCACTTCGATGAGCAATACGCCTTTATCGCCGATTATAAAACCTCCTGTAGTGGCCTGCGGAATACCTTTTGAGGTTTCTGCGGCTGCAGTTGAAGGGATAATGGCATAGGTATCCGCTGTAATTTTCTGAAGTTTTAATTCAACTTTATTGGCATCCCAAATGGGTACCGTTGGCGGAAGCGGAACTTGCGCCATGCTATTACTTGTACCGCTGAAATACAGGGCCACAAGCAATGGGAGTAATAATCTGGTTGTTTTCATCATTTCGTTTATTATTTGTTCTGGTTAATCTTTATCATTCCCTTTTTACTGAATATGCTAATGAAATTGCCATCCAGATCCCTGATGATCGTACTTTTTAAGCCTTTATCGTTTAATTGGGCTTCTTTAAATGCAAATGCTACGTTTTTCTTTTCCAGCTCCCTGGTAATGGCAGGTAAGTTGTCTACATAAAGGATCAGCGCTTTATTTCCGATGAGCTGCATGTGTTTGGGAGGATCGGCAAACAGCTCTGGTAAACGGAAAGATTGCTCAACTTCAAGTAATTCCAAACGGATGCCTGCACCTTCTACAAAAGCGGTTTTTGCATGTATTATCGGGTATTCAGATCGTTCAAGTACTTTAAAGCTGAGTATATCGTGATACCACTTAATCGATTCTTCGAGGTTTTTTACGCTGATTGCCAATCCAAATAGGTGGTATTTTTCCTGTGCCTTTGCTTGTTCTGCAAAGGATAAGCCTGTTACAAGGAGAAAAAGGAGTACTGCTTTTGTTTTCATGGTCATTTATTTAGTGTTGATATCCTCCATAATATTTTACAGGCGACCATTCTGGAATCACAGGCGCAATACCCGGATCTAATGATTTATACTCATCGGCTGCATACACAATTTTCCCGTTTACCACGGTGAGTTTTGCGGTAATTTTCCTTACATCATCAGCTTTGAGATTAAAATAATCGGCCGAGAGTATAACCATATCGGCATACATTCCTTTTGCAAGTGTTCCCTTTACTTTTTCTTCACCAGAAAACCACGCACTACCAGAAGTATACAGTTTAAGGGCCGTGTACTTGTTTAATACCTGGTTTTCCGGCCAAAATTGCATTCCACCGATGGTTTTTCCGGTAAGCAGCCAGTGCATGGCCATCCATGGGTTGTAGGTCGAAATTCTTGGTGCATCTGTTCCCATTCCTACCGGAATACCCAATTGGAGCATCTCTTTAATAGGAGGGAGCTGTCTGTCGGGTTTGCCATTTAGTTTAGTGTAAAGCTCTCCCTGGAAATACATTCTAAACTGTACGGCAACACCGCCTCCAAGTTTTTTTACCCTGATGAGTTGGGGCGTTGTGATGGTTTCGGCATGATCAAAAAACCACCTTAAACCGTTAAATGGAATTTCCTTGTTTACTTTCTCAAATACCGCTAACATTCTTTCAATAGATTCGCCATAAGTGGCATGCAACCTAAAAGGCCATCTGTTTTTTACCAATAATCTAATTATAGGTTCTAAGTCAGTTTCCATGCTATCCGAAAGCACGATACGGGGTTCAAGAAAATTTTCGAAATCTGCAGCAGAAGCCACAATATTTTCGCCGGCTCCTTCCATACTAAAGCCATTGGCCATTAGCATATGGTCATTTTTATTCGGATAGGTTGCTGTTGCCCACTTTTCGTAATCCTGAAGTTCAGTGCCTTTTTTTTGCGCAAACAGGTAGTACGATGTTCTTAAGTTTAATTTTCCGGCTTTGGCCAGTTCTGTAGCAATGTTGTAATCTGCATCATAATTTTGCCCGCCACCGGCTGCATCTACAGCACTGGTTAAACCAAAGCTGTTCAACTCTCTGTAATACTGCAGTGTACTGTTTAACCTTTCTTCGTGGTTTAGTACAGTTGTTAAGGCCAGCGTAGTATAAATTGCTTTCGGTGTTTCCTTGGCAAACATCAGTCCTGTTAAGTTGCCCGCTTTATCGGTTTCCAGTAAACTGCCTTCATAATGTGTATCCTTATTGTAGCCAAGTACCTCAATGCCTTTCTTGTTCAGAAAAGCTTTACCGTACAGGTAGGTAATGAAAACGGGTTTGTCTGGTACGGCTGCATTAATTTCATCAATGGTGGGCTGCCTTTTCTCTTCAAACTGAAATTCGTTCCAGCCACCGATTACTTTAATCCAAACGCCTGGTGGCGTACGTTCCGCTTGCTCACGAAGCATTTCCATAGCTTTTTTAAGGTCTTTACACCATCCCACCTCAATTCACTGTTAAAGTGTAATCCTTCGCGGATAATGTGCATATGGCTGTCGTTAAGGCCGGGAACTATGGTTTGTCCTTTTGCATCAATCACCCTGGTATTGGCATTTTTAAAAGCCGATAGCATTTCTTTGCTAGAACCCGTGGCTTCGATCAACCCGTTCTTAACGGCTACAGCCTCCCGAAATTCGTTTGCTTTAACCATCGTTGCAATTTTTGCATTGATGATGATGAGGTCTGCATCTTTCTGGGCCATTAAGGCGGTTGAGATGAGACTGAAAATAACGAGCAAAAATACTTTGAACATGATGTTTTATTTTAATGGTGAATAACTGCCTCTATTTTTTGTAGCCAGCCGATTACGTTGGCTGCATCGTGCTGCCAGGTAGGCTGACCAAGAACGAAATGGTTTCTTCCCTCCAGCAACTGGTATTCGGTAATGGAATCTGGGTCGCTGTATTTTTTGTAATTGGCATAATTTAATGAAGCAGGGATGAAATGATCTGCACTGCCTGCAAGGAAAAGTAAAGGAGGATGTGGTTTTTCAAAATCAATCTCTGCAGCCTTTGTGGTGGCATCTCTTACTACTAATTTTGATTCTGGTGTCAGTAACTGATAATACCCCTCTTTTTGTTCATCATAGCTCATGTTATTGGTAAAGGCATATTGCCATTCCTGGAAAGACATGAGGTAGCTCTTATTGGCATCAGTGAAAAACCCCAGCGCATTCCAGCCTGCTTTATAAAATGAGAATTTGAAGGTGAAAATACCTTTGGGCTGCAGGGAGTGAATGGCTACACCAACAGTACCTAATCCACGCTGCAACAACAATTGAACAATCAGTCCGCCCATCGAATGTCCAATTAATATGGGTTTATGCTCCATGGCCTGCGCAATCGCAGCATAATGTTCAGTAAGATCTGCCAAGCGTTGAGAAGCGATGGCTGCATCGGGCTGTTTTAACCGGAGGATGTCTGCTGCTTCATTTTTGTGCGGCCAGGCTGGTGCAATAGCTGCATAGCCATTCTGTTGGAAATAGGTAATCCATTCATCCCAGCAGCTGTTGCTCACAAAAGCTCCCGTGATGAATAATACAGATTTAGTAATTTTCTTTTTCATTTACCAGATATTTTGGTGATGCCTTTTCAAATCGCATTCCATTGTGGTATCTGTTTGATTTTTAGGTGTTTGTTGTTTTTAAGTGTTGTGAGATTAACTTTATATCGTGGCGCATAAAGTCGGAACAACGAAATAGGGTTGTTGATTTTGATTTACCCTATCCCTTGAATACGACAGTAGGTAGGCGCTGGCTTGCTCTTAATGCAGGCTTTACCGAAGAACGCCATCAATCCCAGTCCCGATGAAAATCCTATCGTGTGGACATATCTCTTATGACAGTAGGTAGGCGCTGGCTTGCTCTTAATACAGGCTTTACCGATGCAGGCCTGTCAATCCCAAGTGCCAGGGGAAATCAAAAAACAGGTGCACATCAGGACAATTAGCAGACCCAAACCTCAAACGCAGTGGTTTTGTGTTCGTATTGGCATTATCCCACGTTTTAGCAGGTACCGAACAAAACAAAGTGCCTCTGTTTTTTGATGAGCGTAAGGCTGAGCAAAAGGCACATTGCTGGATTGACAAAGCATTTTATTTATAGTTTTTAATAGTTTTAACTGTATAAATGAGCTTCGCTGTCGCTTCGGTTTGCATACTTTTGATGCTTCAAAAGTTTGATGCCTCCGCGGCAAAGAGCGGAAAAAAACATTAACATTTGTGTCCACATGATAGTATTTAGCGTAGCGAAACCTTAAATGCACTTATGTTTAAAGCAATTATTCATATTACCGGCGATTTACTTTATACCGTTGCATTTTCGTTGTTTTTCGAAATTTTAGTGGTCTTTTTATCAAATGTTGTGTTGTAGCTTGTTAAAATGGGCTTTAGGATTTTGGCACATGTGTTGGAAAGCCATTTTCAAAATCAACTCAAATGAAAAAGCTCGTTTATCTGTTATTACTGGTCCCAATTTTAAGCTTTGGGCAGAAGCCTATTTTTAAACCTTTGCGGTTTGATGATGATAACACCCAATTTGCCACCGACTCTACAGGCAATTGGTATCATCAGCTTAAATTTATCGCACTCAATACCCAAAAAAGTGCCTACTTAAGTTTTGGAGGTGAGTTCCGTACACAATATTTCAATTATGTTAATCCTTCCTGGGGCGACGACCCGAAGGATGCAGATGGTTTTGTACTTTCCAGGTACCTATTGCATGGCGATATCCATTTGGGGAAATATGTAAGGGCATTTGCGCAGCTGCAAAGTAGTTTAAGCAATGGTGAAGCCGGATTACCCAGTGCGGTAAACGAAAACCCGCTCGATCTGCATCAGGCTTTTGTTGATTTTAACTTCCTTTCGGAAAAAGACAGGGCTTTAACATTTCGGTTGGGAAGGCAGGAGTTATTATACGGATCGCAACGGCTGGTATCGGTAAGGGATGCGCCCAATAACCGCCAGGCCTTTGATGGTGCAAAAATTTTATTCAGCACCAAAAGGTTTAAAGCAGATGCTTTTTTCTCGCATTATGTACAGGCGCAAAATAAAATATTTGATGACGTACCGACTTCAAATATTGCTTTCTGGGGTGCTTACGCCACCGTTAACCAGGTTCCTTTTTTTAATGCCCTGGATTTTTATTATTTCGGAATCAAAAAGAGAAGTGCTGTTTACGATGATGGAAAAGGCAAAGAACTTAGGCATTCGATTGGCCTGCGCAGTTATAAGGCAGGTAAAAACTGGCAGTACGATCTTGAAGGATTATACCAGTTCGGTACATTTAACAGCAGTAAAATTTCGGCATGGACAATCTCTGCAAATGTATCTCATTCATTTGATGTTGATCTGCATCCTAAATTAGGACTTAAAACAGAACTGATCAGCGGTGACCGCGAATATGGCGACGGCAGGTTAAATACGTTTAACCCGCTTTTTCCAAGAGGTGGTTATTTTGGCTTAGCTGCTTTAATCGGTCCGTCGAATTTATTCGATATCCATCCTTCCATCGAATTATCTGTTGCAAAGGGCCTGATCTGGACAACCGATTACGATGTATTTTACAGGCTGAGCAAAAATGACGGGATTTACGCCGTTAGTGGCCGGCTGCTATACTCCGGAAAAGAGACTACTTCAAACCATATCGGCGGACAATTGGGCACAGCATTAGAATATACGCCCATGCCGTATTTGTATGTGCGTGCAGAGGTAAACTGGTTCGATGCAGGCGATTACCTCAAGCAGGCCGGCAGCGGAAAAAATATCCTAATGTCTGGAATTACGGTTACCTTAAAGTTCTAACCGTACGCATACCTAAGAATCAACCTAATGATAATTGTTGAAATCCTTTTTAATACCGAGCCTTTTCATTTTGGAATTAAGCGTTGTGGGCGGTATTTTAAGCAGTTCTGCAGCGCCCCCGGTTCCCCATATCTTTCCGTTACACTTTTTAAGGGCGTTAAGGATATGGGTTTTCTCACTGTCGAACATCGAGCTAACAATAGGTTCAGAGGGTGTAAAGGAAGCCTGGCTTGGCAGTTGGCTGGGTAGTGCAATATGATCAATCTGATCGTTTTTACAGAGCAGGATATTTCTTTCGATCAAATTTTCCAGTTCGCGGATATTGCCGGGCCAGTGGTAACCTTTCAACTGATCAATTACCTGATCGGACAGTTCGCGTACGTTTTTCCCGGTTTTCCGGTTAAAGTAAGCCAGAAAATGGGCCGCTAAGGCCGGAATATCGTCAATTCTTTCCCTTAACGGAGGCATTACAATGGGAATAACATTTAAACGGTAATATAGATCCAGCCTGAAACGGCCTTCTGCAACTTCCTGTTCGAGGTTACGGTTGGTTGCAGCCACTACCCGCACATCTGTTTTAATGGTTTCTCTTCCGCCAACACGTTCGATTTCTTTTTCCTGTAAAACCCTCAATAATTTCACCTGGATTTCTAATGGGATTTCGCCTATTTCATCCAAAAATATAGTGCCGGTATGTGCCTGCTCAAATTTTCCTATTTTTTTATCATAAGCACCTGTAAACGATCCTTTTTCATGGCCAAACAGTTCCGATTCTATTAACGATATAGGTAGGGCAGCACAATTTACTTTTACGTAAGGTTTATGGTTTCTTGGTGAAAGTGCATGGATGCGATGTGCAATTTTCTCCTTTCCTGTGCCACTTTCCCCTAAAATCAGCACAGAAGAGCTGGCCGGTGCAACCTGTATGATGTTATCGAACACCTTTAAGAGCAAGTGAGAGTTACCGATAATCCCTTCGAACAGGTTGGTTTTTTCAGTTTTCCGGTCGCTGTTTGCCGGACTGTATTCAACTTTCCCTGTAGTGATCAAAGTTTGCTCAGGATCTGAAAGCAAGGATTCGATAAAACCTGTTAAAAATTTTTCATATCTGCCGGCAAATACCAAATGGTCTTCTCCGTAAGCATTTGCAAGCCTCGAATAGAAATTAATGAAGAATGTTCCTCTGCCTTTTATTTGTAAGGGCAGCACAAGATGGGCATTCATCTTAAAGGTTTTCGTGATCAGTTTTTTAATACTTTGTTTGTAAAGCAGTTCGTTAAGGTCTTGCTGGTCGTAATAGTTGGCAAAACGATCTAAAGGGTCTTGATTGCTTAGTAAGGATAAATTATTGACTGTAGTGCCAGCTACGATGGCCAGTTCATTTGGGCCGATATTTTGATATTCATCATAACCGATCCTTAAAAAACCATATTCGTTAAAAGGCTGATCCTTTTCCGATTTAAAGCCTAATGAAACATACTCGAAGGGTACATATGGCTGCAGGGCCTTACAGATACTCAGCATTTTCTGCTTCCAGTCTGCAGCGGAGTTAATGATCTGTGCTGCTTTTCTTTGAAGTGCAGTATCTTGCCTGAATCCAATTTCGCGGTTATTTTCGTAACGGTACAGGGCGATTTCCAGAGCAACGGTTACATCCTTATCGCGGAAAGGTTTAATTACAAAGCCATAGGGCTTCGTTTTTTTTGCAAGTTCCAGTATTTTTTGATTGGAATTGGCCGAAATGAAAATAAAGGGCAGATTAAGTTCTGTAAGGCTGTTTGCCAAATCTATTCCTGATAACTCGCCAATTAACTGGATATCGATCAGGGCAAAATCGGGCTGTTTTTGATCGATAATCTCCAGGGCTTCCTTTACGGTGTTGGCTATACCCGATAGTTCATAGCCTGCCTTTTTGATAATCCGGCTTAGCGTATCTGCAATGATGAACTCATCTTCTACAATAAGGATTTTTTTAGGCATTGGTTTAGGTTTAGTGATTTATGCCTGATCAGCAGTTTTCTGCCTGCAGATGATCTAAGCTTCCGGTAAAATTCAAATAGAAAGCCAGGTTTTAAATCATCAGCCCAGAGGGTATAAAAATACCTATTTAATTTTTATCTTATCGATAGAAGTACAGATAAACGATACTTATCAACGTTATTTCGTTGTTTTTATAATACTTTACAACGTTATATCGTTGTTTGTTTTCTTCCTCTTATTTTGAAAGCTGTAATTAGCAGTAGTTTATTTTATAAAAATCATGATGAATAAAAGCCCTCAGGATCGTCATTTCGGGGTTTAATTTATTGCCTCTACATTAATCTCCTTACCAATGAGGGACATTAGGAATAATAATGTTTCCCGCAAATTACGCTGATATGCGCAGAACCAGTAAAAATCTGCGGCAATCTTCTGGATCTGCGGGAGAAAATCATAAAGGTAGAAATGATGAAACCTTTACCGTATCTCAGCATGCGTTAGGAACATGCGCAAGCATTAATTGTTAATGAAAGTATTTAAAACTCCGATGGCACATTGAAAAAGCTCGATAATACTATCGATTACTTGAACGAAAGTATTTAAAACTCCGATGACACCTTGAAAAAGCTAGATGATACTATCGATTGCTTGAATGAAAGTATTTAAAACTCCGATGACACCTTGAAAAAGCTCGATAATACTATCGATTACTTTAACGATACAATCAATTGCTTGAATGAAAGTATTTAAAACTTCGACGACACATTGAAAAAACCCGATGATACTATCGATTGCTTTAACGAAAGTATTTAAAACTCCGATGACACCTTGAAAAAACCCGATGGTACTATCGATTGCTTTAACGATACAATCAATTGCTTGAATGAAAGTATTTAAAACTCCGATGACATATTGAAAAAACCCGATGACACCTTGAAAAAGCTCGATGAAATTATCAATTGCTTGAATGAAAGTATTTAAAACTCCGACGACACATTGAAAAAGCCCAATGATACTATCGATTGCTTTAACGATACAATCAATTGCTTGAATGAAAGTGATTCCACAGAATGTGCTGATAGACCCTCAGGGAAAAGTAACTACAAAAGATTTGAGGGGCGAGGATGTAAACAAAAAAAATGCTGCCTTTATAAATAAATTGCTTATGAATGGAAAGGCCTGTTGCAATAAAATTGTAACAGGCCTTTGGTGTTTTAAACCGGGTACATTGCTACCCATCAAATAGTATAAATTATCGTTCTGCTGCTAAAATTTTTTGTGCATCAGTGTCTTCAAAACGGCCGATCTCGGCAACAAGTTTTGTATAGAGCTCATCCTTAATTTTTTGATAGGTTTTGTTGTCATAAACATTGTTCATTTCGGAAGGATCCTTTTGTAGGTCGAAGAGTTCCCATCCATTTACCCGTTTGTAAAAACGGATCAGCTTATATCTTTTTGTGCTGATCCCAAAATGTGGCGATACAGAGTGTTCGCCATTTTCATAATAGTGGTAATAGATAGCATCCCTTTGCTGGCTGTGCTTGCCGCTAAGAGCTGGCAGCATTGATTTGCCCTGCATGGTTTTTGGGATTGGCCTGCCTGCAGCTTCCAGTACGGTAGGGGCGATATCGAGGTTGAGTACAAAATCTTTTGAGATGCTTCCGGGTTTGATTTTACCGGGATAACGCATCACCATGGGCGTACGGAATGATTCTTCATAAATCCAGCGCTTATCAAACCAGCCATGTTCGCCAAGGTAAAATCCCTGATCGGAGAGGTAAATCACAATGGTGTTCTCCCTCAGTCCATGGCTGTCCAGGTAATCGAGTGTGCGCCCGATATTGCGGTCTAAAGATGCCGCTGTGCTCAGGTAATCGCGCATATAACGCTGAAATTTCCATTCAGTAAGTGCTTGCCCTTGAAGGTTCATCTTTTTAAAATTTTCGCGGATGGGGTTATAGTAAGCATCGATCTTCGCACGCTGGTGTTTATCCATACGGCTAAAATTGCCATCTGCATCCTCATCTTTCCAAGAAGGGAACATTTTAAGGTCGTATCCAAGCAACATGGTTTTACTGATCGACATGTCCTGTTGCGCAGCAGCATTTCGGCTGGCATAACTGTCGTAGAAGTTTTTTGGTAAGGGAATGTTGGTGTTGTCGAACCTGCCCAGATCAGCAGTATCGGGTAGCCATACCCTATGGGTGGCTTTATGGCCGATAACCAGACAGAAAGGTTTCGATGGGTCGCGTTTATCCAACCAGTTTTCGGCGGCATCGGTTACCACATTGGTTACGTATCCATTTGTCCGTTTCTTGCTTCCATCCATCATATCAAAATCCGGATTGTAATATTGCCCTTGATTTGGTAAAATCTGCCAGTAATCGAATCCCTGTGGACGGCTTTCCAGATGCCATTTTCCGATCCATGCCGTTTGATAACCACCACCACGAAGCTGCTTGATAAACGAATCCTGATCGCCGTTAAAAACAGAACTTTCGTTATCCCTGAAGCCGTTTTTATGGCTGTACAAACCTGTTAGTATTACTGCCCGGCTTGGTCCGCAGATCGAATTGGTTACATATGCCTTATCAAAACGGACCCCTTCCTTGGCAATCCGGTCGATATTTGGGGTTTGCATCAATTTACTGCCATAAGCACTAATGGCCTGGTAGGCATGGTCGTCGGAAACAATTATCAGGATATTGGGCTGAGAGGGTTTGCGTTCCTGGGCCTTTACCGAAAGTAAGGCACCGGAAAAGGCGAGGCTCATCAGGATTTTGGTGGTTTTTTTCATTTAAGTTTATTGCTTGCTTACAATAGGGAAGCTTTAATGATTATCCCTAAACTTTGGCTGGTACCAGCATGAAAAATAGGGATTTTTATTCAATCTGCCCAGTAAACAGCATTTCTTTTAGTCGGAATACTTTTTTGCATGTTTAAGGAAATGCCTTTTTTAAAAGAATTTTTAATCACAATTAGGAATATTCATCATGCGAATATCAAAAAAACACGGCCCTGTATCAACAGCCATCTCTATCCGTTAATAAAAATGTGCCAGCGGTAAAAAAGCATCTGGCCATTTTATAAATCTGAATAATGAACTTTATTAAAACAATCAACCTAAAAATTACGGCATGTATATGCGCAACATTATTGATCACTTCTGGTGCATTTGCACAGGATAAAGAAGAAAAAAGGATCGAAACGGCAACAGTGGCACTTGCTGATTTTGGTAAAATGAAAGAATCGATACCCAGTGAGCTATTGGCGGTTACCAATGGAATTATTGTGGTGCCAAAACTCATTAACGCAGGTTTTGTAGTTGGCGGAAAAAGGGGCAGGGGAATTGCTATGGTAAAAAAAGCCGATGGAAGCTGGAGCAATCCCGTATTTGTAACCATTACCGGTGGAAGTTTCGGATTACAGATCGGTGTGCAATCTGTAGAGCTCGTACTCGTTTTTAAACACGCCACGAGTTTAACCGATATTAAGAAAAGCAGTTTTACCCTTGGTGGCGATTTATCTGTAGCAGCAGGTCCCGTGGGCAGAAGTTCTTCAGCAAATACAGACTACAAATTGGATGCAGAAGTTTATTCTTACTCACGAAGCAAAGGTTTATTTGCGGGCCTTTCTTTAAATGGTGCCGCCCTGGCCGTTGATACTGCTGCAAATACAGCATTTTATGGAAAAGAAATGAGTGCAAATACCATATTCAATGCCGAAAACAGTAGCGATGCAAAGGTTAAGGAATTAAAAGAAACCTTATCGTTAATGAAGTAGGGCAACCAAAATGCATTAACCACAGATAAAGGCCATAAACACAGATAATTATTCAGCTCATCGAACTGCTTAAACCTGTGTTTATCTGTGCGCATCTGTGGTTAAACATCTTTACTTAATCACCTTGAGAACATCGGCCGCGGTTTATCCGGATAAACAGTTTTAAGGTTAATTCAAGCGGATATATAGATTTTGATTATTTTCGCATAGCAAGCTCAATCTAAACTATGCCATATATTCTTAACGTTCCGTTTGCCGATAAAGATGAAGCCAAAGCACTTGGGGCCTTTTGGTTAACAGAAATAAAAAAATGGGTTATTCCCGATCATATTTCTGATGTAAACCGCTTTGCAAAATGGATACCTGCAGGTCGGTTAGATTGCATTATCCGAAAACCTTATCTGTTGGCTTTCGCAAACAGGATCTGTTGGAAATGTGGCAAGCATACACCAGTGGTAGCACCTGCAGCCACCAATTATTATCACTTGGAACACGAGGATGAGGATAATCCAGATAATGAGGCCGTAATATGGGTGAAAGGCGAAAACCCAACTTTGTTCAGCTACCTCCAAAGTGCCGATCTGCCTGCTATGGAGTACTTCAAAAAAGTTCACCCACAGCTGAAATATACCCTATCAAAAGCGATCCAATCGTCTTATTGGGCAAATACCTGTAAACACTGCGGCATATTACAGGGAGACTTCGAATTGCACGATGAGCCTGGCGGCCCCTTTTTTCCAATTGTTTACGACCCGGTGGATATTAAGATTGTTTCATTTGAGTTGGAGTACGATTATGCTATAGAAGGAGAGTACGGTGGACAGCAATTTGAAGAGATGGATTTTTCTGCATTTCTATAGCATTGCTGCAACATACCTGAATATTAATCGCCTTTGAGCGTTGTTAAAACCTGCTTTGGTTTATTTCGTTTTAGCTTTAGCTCGGATACAATGGTTGCCATAAATATCAGTCCCCCTCCAAATAAGAGTCGGGAGGTAATCTGTTCTCCCAATATAAGGTAGGCCGCTATTGCGCCAAAAACCGGTTCGAATAGGTATATAATGGATACCCGCTCGGCACTGATGTACTTTTGTGATAGATTGGAAATTGTGTACATGTAAGCCGTCGAAAATATTGCACAGAATACGATACCCATCCAAAAAGTATTCTCCCGTGGTATCCAATTAATGTTTTGTTGGGTTAAGGCCAATAAAAAGGTCAGTATTGCACAAGTGGCAAACATGGGTACAATGGTTGGGATAATATCTCTGGCTTTAGATTCGCGCTCGATCTGAATTAAATACACCGCAAAGAAAAATGCCCCGGCAATGGTATAAAGATCACCGGCACCAATATTAAAACTTTCTTTAATTGAGATAATTGATAGGCCGGTAAGCGCTATAACGGTAGCAAACCATATTTTTAAAGGTGCTGCTTTTTTATAAATCACCAGTTTAAATACAGGGATAATCACCACGGTAATACCCGCCACAAACGAACATTGAGAAGCAGAGGTATGCGTAATGCCCAAGGTCTGTAAATAAATACCCAACATTAATGGAACAGCTAAACTGGCACCGGTTTTAATTGAAGTAAAATTTAACTCCTTCACATATCTCCAGAAAACAGCCGTTAAAACTGCGGTTGCCAATAAAAAGCGGTAGAACAGAAATATAGCAGATTGATTGGGGCCAATGGCCAGTTTGGTTACCGAAAAAGAAATGCCCCAGAAAGCCGTGCCCAATATCAGCAGCGCAAGAAAAGTGTTTTTTTTATCCATTATGCTATTTTAGCTTCACTATCGGTTATCAATACTTTTTTCATTAGCAGGTCTGTTTGCTCATCGTCGCCCAACCAGAACACATGTTTGCTAAAAGGCACAAAGCCATTTTTCTCATAAAACCTAATGGCCCGTTGATTTTCTTCCCACACGCCCAACCAAACATATCCGGCATTTAATTGATGGGCAATTTCAATGGCTTTCTGATAAAGTAACTGACCGATCTTTTTACCGTGATATTCGTTTAAAACATAAATCCGTTCAATTTCAACAGCTTCATTACCCAGTTTTTCGGTTTGTGCATCATTCAGGTTAATCTTTAAATAACCGATTACGCCTGCATCGCTTACGGCAAAATAAATCTGTGAATCTTTATTACTAAGCTCTTCTGTTAATTTATCTATCGAAAAATTATGCTGAAGATACTTCTGCATGTTTTCTTTCGTGTTTAACTCCGCAAAGGTACTTCCAAATGTTGTTTTTCCGATTTCCTGTAATTTTTGTACATCCTGAAGGGTCGCCCTTTCAATTGCGATATTTTCCATGGCACGAATGTAATCACTTATTAAATGTTTTAAAATGCTATTTATTCATTTATTAATGCATAAATTGCATTAATGGACTTGCAGCGAATTAAGTATTTTTTGGCCCTGGCCGAACACCTTCATTATTGGAAAACCGCAGAAAAGGTAAACATTACACAGTCGGCACTTAGCCGACAGATACAATCGCTCGAAAATGAGCTGGGCTTACCGCTTTTCGACCGCAATAAAAGAAATGTAAAGCTTACACCTGCCGGTAAATTCCTGAAAGAAAAGTGGGAGGTAGAACTGAGCGAACTCGAATATATCCATCGGTTTGCAAAACAGATCCATTTGGGCGAGCGTGGTACCATTACCATTGCACATCCCGATTCTATATCGGCTTCCATCATGCCCGATATCCTGATTAAGATCAGCGAGGCTTTTCCACAACTTCAAATTAAGCTGGTACAGGTTTTATACGAAAATCAGTTGGATTTTTTAAAAAACTATAAAATTGATCTGGCCATTACCAGAGACATAAATACTGAAGCAGGCATAAAATCTAAAAAGTTGCATTCGGATTATTTGGCCTTGGTGGTTCCTGAGGAACATGATTTAAAAGTATTTGACGACTTATCTTTCGAAAGCCTTAAAGATCAAAAATTTATATTGCCAACCAAAGATGAAGGAAGCAGTTACAGCGATATTATCCAATCGCTTTTCAGGTTGTATGGTTTTGTTCCGGATGCTTTTCTGCACTCCGAATTTGGGTCTACAATTATTGCGCTGGTAAGGAGGGGCTTAGGGATTGCCATCTTACCTGATTCATATCTCTACCACCAAAGTCCGGGCCTTAGGTTTATTCCATTGCCATATAAAACGGATTTACTCATCAATTGGCGTGCGGATGACCATAATCCGGTACTCGCTAATATTTTACACCTGTTGTTCGAACAGGATAACAAGAATTAAGATATTCATTACACGAAAAAGGGCGATAAAAATATTTTACCGCCCTTTGTATAGGTTAAAATGGTATTTATTTGGCCAACGAAGCCATTTGAAGTGTAGTTTCAGGGTTACTCATTTCTGTTTTCAAAGCTGCAAATTTATCGAGGTTTAATTTTTGTGTTTTGCCCATAACTAAATTATGGCTTTGGGTGGCTCCGCTTAATTTCAGATCCGAATGTCCTTCGATAACGGTATAAAGGCTTTCGGTATGTGAATTTATAGTTGCAACTGCATTTTCCTTTAAGAAAATCTGAAGATATTTTACGTCCAGTTTACCTTCTGTTTTTACCACAACATCGCCCGAAGCCTGTACACGGTAAATATCTTTTACATAAACGTTAATTTTAGCCAGGCTGTTACCCTCTGATGTAATTTTTAATGCATCTCCGTCTTGCATCACTTTTACAGTTCCGGTATTGTCGTCGTTATAGCTTACACCTTCTCTGCCATTTTGAATAAGTGTAATTTCTACATTGCCGCTTACCGATACTTTGGTAAAGTGATTTGGCCTTGACATTTTTACAGGTTGTTTTTCGTCGGCATTTGCGTGGCTAGCAAAGATTGAAGATGTTAAAACGATTGCTGCCAATAAAGATTTTGCTAGGGTTTTGATTGAAGTTTTCATAATGCTGTAGTTTATATGTTTATATAATATTTTGTGATTGTTTGATATTAAGACGCCGAGTCCTATCAAACGTTTCAACAGATAAACCGGCATTATACCAACACAGCATATTACTCGACGAACTGCGCATATCATTCGCCCAAAATGGGTTCATTTTAAAGCCTGCCAGTGGTTTTTGTTATGCTGGCGCATTTTTTTGTTCACGGCCGGAAAATGAGTATGGAGCGTGGGGAAGAGATTAGTTGGGATATCTACAATTATTCCCTTTCCTCATGGGATAATTTAATTAATTGTATTATTTTTGTTGCACATGAATTGACTGTCTATCCGTTCATGTAAGTAGGAGCTGTTTAACTTGTGATGACTTTAAACAGGAGAAGGGCGGGCATAAAACATGTTTGCCCTTTTTTGTTCCATATCTTGAGGCTTAGTACTGGCAAGGGTATAGGTTTATGATGATCAATAGTTTGCTTATTGTTTGCCCAGTTTTTCTTTTAGTTCCTTAATTTCAAGTTCCAGGCGTGTTATATATTGCTTTTGAGGCTCAAACAGCTCTTGTATTTCCTCTAAACTGTATTTGGGGTTAATGTGCTGTGGGCAGTTCCAGTCGTATGCCTTGATGTTAAAAATCATCATCCTTTCGGGTTTAAACTTATAATCTTCAGGCTTTAGAAAATCGTATAGGTTATGGTCTTCATTAAGTTCTACGATTTCTGCCTCTGCATATATTTTTAATCTTGCCCTTAGTGGGTAAGAAAGCAAGATAAGCGAAACTTTAGGGTTTTTAGAGATATTGCCCGTAGAAATATACTGCCGGTTGCCTATAAAATCAACAATGCCAATAGTAGCTTGATCGATCACCTTGATAAAACCTTTCGGACCGCCACGGTGCTGAATATAGGGAAATCCATTTTCGCCGAAAGATGCCATATAAAAGCTATCGAGATGGGAAATGAAATCTATTTCTGAATCAGTTAAGCCATCAACATAGCTCATTTTTTCCATTCTTTCGTAACTGAGCCTGCTGCCCAATCTTTCCTGCAGCTTTTTTATTGCAGCTGTAAATGCCAGTTCAGAATAGTTCATGAGATTGCTTATTTAAATTACCGAATTTTTTGATAGGGGTAAACCATCAAATTTACTCAATTATCATGGCATAATTTAAGTTTTAATGGTATTATTCTACTAAGATATGGTACTTTTCATTGCAAATATTCTGATTAATTTTATTTCGTTTACCATTGATTAATTTAGATGGCAAATTGAAAAAAAAATATGGAACAGAAATTTCCCTTGCCACCATTCACCCGCGAAACTGCAGTACAGAAAGTACAGCTAGCAGAAGATGCCTGGAATAGCCAGGACCCAGAACGGGTTTCACTGGCTTACACCGTTAATACAGAATGGCGCAATCGATCAGAATTTATTAACGGGAGAGAAGCTGTTGTTAAATTTCTTGCCGGAAAATGGGAAAAAGAACTAAATTACAAGCTTAAAAAGGAACTTTGGGCTTTTACCGATAACCGGATTGCGGTGAGGTTTGAGTATGAATACCATAATGCAGCCGGACAATGGTTCCGTGCATATGGCAACGAAAACTGGGAATTTGATGAGAATGGGCTGATGCAGAAAAGATTTGCCAGCATCAACGATCTTCCAATTGCAGAACACGAACGCAGGTTATAAATCTCTAAAATATTTAGTTTAACCCTAAATAATACCATTAATAAGTTGATTGATACAATAACTGATACGTCTTTGCTTTTTACCTTTGTTTAACGATTTTTTTATGGAAAACACAATCAACAATCAATTTTCTGATTTAAAATTAAGTCAGCATCAACATACAGTATCACAATGGAGTGGGTTTGTTCATTCGAAATGCCCAAGATGTAGGGTTGGGTCGGTTTTTACCGGAGCCGTTTACGGCTTAAAAATCCAAAAAATGAATGAAGTGTGTAAAGCCTGCGCATTAAAATTTGAACGCGAACCCGGATATTTTTATGTAGCGATGTTTGTGAGTTATGCCATGAATGTAGCCGAAATTATTTCCATAAGCGTTGCGGCATATATCCTGGGGCTCGATATCGTATATGAAAATCTGTGGTATTTCGTAGTGATCATATTTACGGGCGTTGCTTTGCTCTCGCCATTCAATTATAGATACTCGAGGATGGTATTGCTGTACTGGCTTTCTCCCGGATTACATTACGATCCTTCCCGGATTGGCAAAGGAGGAAATTAATTTTCCTGTTTGAGGAGCTTTCTTAAATTGCTTAGATTCGCAACAAGTAAATTTGCGAATGAAAAAAGTGATTCCTATTCTAGATTCTTGTACCATAATCGACAGCGAACACGGTGATATTTTGGTAGATCGGTTTAAGCATTATCTGGAGGTACACAAGAATCTTGTTTTCCCTCACAGGCATAGTTTCTATCATTTTGTTGTTTTTACTTCGGGAGGTGGGAGCCATTCTATCGATTTTAATAAATATGAAGTTGAGCCCTGGCAGATTTATTTTATGTCGCCCGGACAGATACACACCTGGAATTTCGACAGCGATGTGGATGGCTACATTGTTAACTTTGAAGCAGATTTTTTTCAGTCGTTTTTACTAAAGCCCGATTATCTCGAAGGATTTTCCTTTTTCGCCGGAGCAGATCATGCAAATGTGCAAAATTTACCGCCAGCAGTTAGAACCGATGTAGAAACGGTTTGTAAGCAACTGTATGCACAGGTTAACGAAGCAGAAAATAAAAACATCGATTTTCAACGGGTGCTTTTACTATCGCTACTGATGCTGGTAGAACAGCAGGCCACCACAAAACAATCTCAGCAGTTCCAAACACACAACATGGTGGTGCTGCGTAACTTTCAAAAACTGGTAGAAGCGCATTACCTGCATAAAAGAATGCCTAAAGATTATGCGGAAATGTTGTTTATCACCCCAAACCATTTAAATGCCATTTGTAAAGAATTGATCGGAGCACAGGCTGGAGAGGTCATCCGCGAGAGGATTTTGCTAGAGGCCAAACGCCTGTTGGTAAGTGGCGAAGTAAATATTTCTCAAATTGCCAACGAACTCAACTTTAACGACAATTCGTATTTTACCAAATTTTTCAAAAAATACACTGGTTTAACGCCAGAGCAGTTTAAAAAAGAGTATACCGGAAGTTAAACTTTGGCTACTTGATGATCAAAATTGTTTTTTGCTTATGCAAGCGGAAATAATACTGGATACCTACATTTTTCTTCAGTACCTCTATGCCGATTACTTTTCCCTGGTTACCCAGATGATCTTCTATATGATCGCCTATTTTTATTGCGTTAAGTATATGGCTGGAGCTTTGTCTGTTGATCTGCATGAACGCAATTTAACAGCCCGTTATTAGCAGATTGTTAAGCTGATATAAAAAATGGAATAATTTTATCTGGCATCTTCATTAAATCAGTCAGCAGCGCAGCTTTGATCTATTATCATCTGCAATTAAAATCAAACAAAATTATTCGCGCTCATTTTCAACTGTTTGGTAAATTTGACTTGTAGATGTGGCACAGGTTTTTATTTTTGCAGACATGGTCGTTACGGTACTTGCTATCCTGGAAACCGATTTTGTTCCGGATAAGGCGCTTTCTAAATTAATGAACGAACGTTTGCAGCGTGCTGCAGAAGAACTGCGCGATAAGCATCTTGCCTTTCTATCCGATATTGGCGAGCGCAATGCAGACGTAATTATCTACATCAGTTACAATCCAAAATACAAGATCCGCTTCCGTGTGGTAAACGATGTTCCGGCAAAGATCGAAGAACAGGTAATCGATATCTGTGGCATGCTGGGTTATCTACACTGGCGAACAGGCGTACTTAATGTGGTCAGGAATCTGGGAATTGCCTCCGCTGATGATGAAGTTTAACCAATACCAGGTGGCCGATACAACTTTTGTATCATTTAGCCCTCTTTATCCTTTGTTAATTTCTTTTTTAAGCCATAAACCGAAAACAGGTTAAATTTTACAATTATCCTTAAGCTTGCCATTTAGTGGTAGTTGTAACGCATTGCATCAATACAAGGCTGTAGATTTGTGTTGAAAACGATTCTATTTCGTATTTTTATCGTAATGGATAACATGAAAACTTTTTCGCTTTCGAGGCATAGCCGGCTTTTCTCTGTGCCAGACCACAATAAAGAATACCTTTTTATAGGATCAGGAGATCATCCTTATTACGAAGAGCCGTACAGGGCAGAAAGTTATGCCATTGCCTACATTAAAGAAGGAGGGGTAAGGATCAATGTTGGGCTGAGCGTTTGGGATGTTGATGCACCAGCCATTATTACCCTGGGGCCATCTGTTATCCGGTATTTTAGTAAGCGTTGCGAGCTGTTGAAAATGGATGTGATCTTTTTTAAAGATAGCTTTTTGATGGAACGCCATGCAGATCTCTTTTTTTTGTTCAAATATAATTTTTTTGAAAGCAGCGACCTGATTGTTTTGCCGCTTAAGGATGACCATTTTATCAAAATCAACAAAATATACGAACTTATTCAACTCACCGAAAATTCGGGCGGTTTTCATAAAGAAGAACTGATCAGAAGCTATATTTTTGCATTGGTTTATGAAATTGATGCATATTACCGTCAGCGTATTCCCGATACACCAGCAATAAAAGTCAATCTTCTTTTTAAGAAATTCAGGCAGTTACTGGCCAAAAACTATATGAACGAACGTAAACTTGAATTTTATGCAAATGCGCTTTATATGTTGCCCAAATCGCTTTCAGCTGCAATAAAAAAACAAACAGGCCGATCTGCCGGAAAGTGGATCGATGATGCTGTAATGCTCGAAGCTAAGGTTTTGTTGCAGAATAAAACACTTACCGTATCACAAATCAGTGGTATGCTTAACTTTTCCGAGCAATCTGTATTTGGTAAATTCTTCAGGGCCAATTCTGGCATGTCTCCGGTAGAATACCGCAAACAATTTAACTAAATCTTTTTTAAGCTATTGCGCCATTTCGACCAATATCAGGGTAGTCTGATCGAGTTTATAGCTGTATTTTTCGTGAGTTTTGTTTAAGCAAAAGACAATAATAAACAAAATGAAAAATTCACAAAAACAGAGAATACAAACCAAAGCAACATTTATAATGGAAAAAGAGGCCGCAATTATTCAATCTACTGGAACAAACAATATGCCTGATGAATACCATTTACACGAAGTATTTTCGGTAGAAGGGCCAATAAATTTGTTGTATAAAATGATGAATGGAGCAGATAACTAAGAAGTGCTTCGACTCGGGTATCATTGACAGATTTCAAAAACGGTTGTCTTTTCCGCGCAGGCGGGAATCTTAATGCAATATGGAAACCTACTAAGGCATTAGGATTCCCAATCAAGTTGGGAATGACGACCCCAGATAGCTTATCCCTCAAAAAAAATCTGTCATTTATATTGATTTTTATACCTACCCATTACTGTGACAAAACTATTTTATTGCATAAATTTTTAGCTATCTATTCTCTAGAGACAGCCGTATATAACGCTTTGTAATGTTCCACTAAACCGTTGAGCGTAAATCCGCGGTTTAAACCACTCGGATTAGGTAGGATCCAAACAGAGGCACCACAAAATTTTTCTTCCTGGCAGCCCCATGCCAAGTGTTTCTTGCCCGAAAAAGCCATATAAGCCGCTTTGCCCAGAAAGGCAATGTATTTTGGCTGGTAATACGTTATTTTATTTTTAAAAATTTCTATAGCGCTTGTAAATTCATCTTTAGTAAGTTCGTCTGCACGCGAGGTGGCTCTGCTAACTGCTGTGGTTAAGCCATACCCAAAATCGAGGATACTGGCGTCATTTAAAGGATCGATTTCGTAGGGCGTAAAACCTGCCTGGTTGAGTGCTTTCCAAAAACGGTTACTGCGACCAGAAAAATGATGCCCGTCCCAGGCCGATTTTAGTCCGGGGTTTAGGCCGCAAAAAAGTATTTTTAAATCTTTATCAATGATATCTGTTAGCATTGTGTATGGTTTAAAATTTAAGAGCTAAATGCACTAGTTTTCGTTTTTGGGATCGAAGAAATTTTGTGGAATAAAACCAGGTGAACCCGTTTTTACCACCTCGTTATATCGCTGCCTAATGTTAATATTGTTAATTTCATCCATTGCATCTTGTGGAAGGACTGAAATATCAAAATTTTCTTTTGCACGTTCCGCGGTTTTCGGTGTGGTAAGTAAGGCTGTGCCTCTTTGCAATGCCCAGGCCAAAAGTACTTGTGCTGCCGTTTTTCCTACCCGCGAGGCAATACCATTGATTACCGGATTTTCAAGTAATCCGGGCCTTATTCCATGTCCTAAAGGTGCAAAAGCCAAAAATATAATCTCTTTTTCTTTACAATATGCTAATAATTCGTTTTCTGGCAAATAGGGGTGTGCTTCTACCTGCACTACAGCTGGCTTAATCCTTGCCGCTTCGTAAATTCCCTTCAATTGTTCCAGATTTACATCAGAGAGCCCTATTGCCCTGCATTTCCCACCATCTACCAAATGCTCCATCGCTTCCCAGGTTTCGAACAAACTTAAGCCTTCATCATAAATAACGTTCCCGTTTTCATCGCGTGGATCTTGCTCTTCTCCAGGTTGAAATGCAAAAGGTGTATGAATCAAATAAAGGTCGATATAGTCAAGTTGTAACCGTTTTAGGCTGCCCTCAAAAGCAGCTTCAACCCGCTCGGGCCTGTGGTTGGTATTCCACAGCTTGGTCGTTATAAAAATATCTTCCCTTCTAATGCCTTTTGCCATTCCCTCCTGTAAAGCAGTACCCACTTCCGTTTCGTTACGGTAGCGTTCGGCGGCATCGAAATGTCTAAACCCGGCTTCCAATGCATATTTTGTAGCGCTGATCGTAGTGGCCGCATCGGGGATTAATGTGCCGAAACCAAGCATCGGCATATTTATGGTGTTATTTCTAATATTCATTTTATGGTATATTTAATGATTATAATTTCCTATTTAAAAGGCTGATTTGACATTTTATATAAAGTTTTACATCCTTTAACTTAGGGCTTCTCCTTAAAAAAGTACACTGGCGATAAGGGTAGTTCGTGGGGCAGTTTAATGTTAACTTCTCTTTTGAAACCGTAACTTTCAAAAAAATCCAGATAGCGGCTATCTTCCGACTCACTTATCCAGATTACCTTTTGCATGGTAGATGCAGAGAGGCATTTTTCGAATAATGATTTACGGATTAAATCATCGTTATACTTATTTAGTATCCCGAAATCTGCTATTCTGATCAAGGTTTTTCCTTCAAATATTTCAGGTCTTATTCCTTTCGAACTCAGTTTTGCGTAACCCGCGGCTTCTCCATCTGTATAAACAATCAGATATTGGTTAGAAAGGCTGTTCAATTCGGTCATAAGTACCTCCTTGCTGAAATTTAAATTGATATAATCAATCAGTTCCTGGTCGGCTACCTTTCCCGTATAACGCTCTTTAGCGGTTTCTCTGCTTATAAAAAATAAATCATTCAACCCTTCTTCGGTACCTATCGTAAATTTCGTTAATATCTTCGCTTCCATTTTATTTTAATTAAATCTGTTTATCTTATTTAGAATCAAATTTCGGGTTAAATAAGCAGCCTTGAATGGGCAAAACCGCTTTGATATTAGTCGAAATAGCCTCGATTTGTGCCTGTTTTCATATTATACCACTTGGTATTGGTAAAATTGATTGATGTGATAATTATGACATCCGTATTAGGTTTTAACCTGAAATGTTTTTTACTTTTGCCAACATACCAACTAGTATGTAATGTCAAAGGCAACTGATACCCGTATGATGATTTTGCAGAAGTCTTTTGAGCTCATATATCGAAAGGGCTATCAGTCGACCAGTATTGACGAAATTGTGGCTACAACGCAGGTAACCAAGGGGGCCTTTTTTTATCATTTTAAAACCAAAGATGAGATGGGCCTTAGTTTGATCAAAGAGTTTCTTTACCCTGGTATGTATGATGTAATGATAAAACCCTTAGAAGAGGGCGATGATCCTGTAAAAGATATATACGGTGTAATGGAGGGATTACTGATCAAAAATCCTTTTTTTAATGTCGATTACGGTTGCCCCGCCATTAATTTAATAGAAGAAATGTCGCCGATTAACGCCACATTTAAAAAAGCACTGTCGAAATTGGTACTGCAATGGCATAAAGCACTTGTTGTTTCGCTAAGCAAAGGGCAGGCCGGTAAAAGGTTTAGCAGTTCTTTTGTGCCCGAGGAAACAGCCATGGTAATTATCTCAGGCTACGGTGGCGTAAGGAACATCGGTAAAGCTTTAGGTAAGCCGAGTTATAAAGTTTATTTAAAAGGACTTAAAACCTACTTAACCAATCTTTAATATTTTTTTTATACCATAACATACCAATTAGTATGTTTTAACCATTTTATTTATGCACCAGATTCTTTTAAGCCTTCATTCGATTAACCGGTGGCTTGTTCTTTTATCGCTCCTGTACGGGATTTATATTGCCGGTAGGGGGCGCTGGCAACAACACACATTTACTGCTCACGATAATTTTGTGCGGCATGTTACAGCCACTATTGCACAGGTTCAACTGTTATTGGGGTTGAGCCTGTATATGATTAGTCCAATTGTAAAGTTCGCCGTGGCAGAAGAAGGCAACCAGCTTGTGAGTGAACATTTATTTTTTAGGTACATACACATTTCACTAATGGCGATAGCAGTTATAATGATTACCATCGGTTCGGCAAAAGCCAAAAGGATGCCAACCGATATACAGAAATTTTCGACCATGCTCATCTGGTTTGTTGTTGCGTTATTGATTATTCTCGTAGCCATTCCCTGGCCATTTTCACCGCTTGCCAACCGTCCATTTATAAGATCATTTTAAAACAATCTGTCATGTTACATCTTTTAAAAACCCCTATCGGAAGACTAAGAATTATTGGTTTTCTAGAAGGAATTTCACTTTTGGTGCTCGTATTTGTAGCTGTTCCGCTTAAATACATTTTAGGCCGACCTGAGCTGGTAAAGTTGATGGGCCCAATCCACGGACTTCTTTTTTGCCTGTTCGTTTTTCTTACTCTCAGTGTAGGCGTTTCATATAAATGGATATTCTCAAAAGTAACCTGGAAAGTACTGCTGGCCTGTGTAATTCCTTTTGGTACCTTTTACGTAGATAAGTATATATTGGTACCGCAATCTATTGCTGGTAGTGATGACAAACTGAACTAACAGATTTTTGTAATGAAGTTTAAGAAGTACCTCATCATTATCGCTGTTTTCCTTTGTCCATTGGTTTATGTATTGTCATGCCACCATAGCGCAAGAACAAAAATCGATAATGGCATCGTTTTCAATACGAAACTTTCCTATTACAAGCTCTTTGAAGGAGATATGGTGGCACTTATACCCGCTAAAAATGTAGAAATGCTACAGCTTTCTTCAACGCTTTTTACCGATTATGCAGAGAAGCAGCGGTTAATCAAATTGCCCAAGGGCAAACAGGTAATTTTAAACGGCGAGGGTTTACCGGTGTTTCCTGAAGGGACAATCATTGCCAAAACCTTTTATTATGATACCGTGGTGGGCAAAGGCAGGCAGATTATAGAAACCCGTTTGCTTATCCTAAGCCATTCAAAATGGAGTGTGGCAACTTTTAGATGGAACACGGCCCAAAATGAGGCCTTTTTGACGAACGGCGGAGCGGATATTCCAATCAACTTTATCAATAAAAATAACGAAGCAATAAAGATATCGTACCGGATGCCCACAAAACAGCAATGTGGAAGTTGCCACGGTTTAAATGAGAACATTCTGCCAATCGGGCCAAAAGCGAGAAACCTCAATGTGACGATCAAAAGGGGAGGTGAAAATATTAACCAGTTAATTTACCTGATGGAAAAAGGCGTATTTAAAAAGACAGCAATAGATACTTTAACAAGTTTGCCCAGCTATCATAACCTTTCGCTGCCGATCGAACAAAGGGCAAGGGCTTATATGGAAATCAACTGCGCCCATTGCCACCAACCTGGTGCACTTGCGGGCCAAACCACCTTAAATCTCGACTACCGAACCGATTTAGCGCAGTCTGGTATCAGGTTTAATAAAAGTAATATTATCGTAAGAACAGCCGAAATGGGCGAATTCCACATGCCCAAAATGGGTACCACCATTATCGACAAGGAAGGGGTTGCACTGATGAGAAAATACATCAGTCAACTCCCTTAATGCGAACACGCAATTTTAGGCATAGCGCGGTACTTACGACCAAAATCCTTTAACACGGATATTGGTGTGCCCCAGGCTTTTTAATAACTTGCGCAAGGTGCTTACGAAATTATCGTTGCCAATTAGGTAAAACCAGGTATGTGCTGTACAATAACCTTGCTTTAACAGCCACTCCGTAATTTCCGGATAGGTGGGCAAAGTATTAAGTGGTGTAGTAAAATACTCAGAAAGCAACTTTCCACTGTTTGGGTTGGGTAAGAGTACAGCACCATCAAACCGGGCCGATGGCATGGTGAGCTGTTGTAATGCGAGCAAATGCCCCAAACTGCTTGCATCGCCAAGGCCTACAACAAAATCGGTAGGATGTGGAGCCTGGCGGGTGCTTTCCATCTTTAAATAATAAACGGTATCGCCCGTACAGAGCGTTTTGGCCCAGCGGCTTCCGGGCCCATCGTGCCCCGTATCGATCAATAAAGAACAGGTGGCAATTTCTGCATCCCAGCCAAATGGGCTGTAATCGCGGAAAGTTAAGTCGTCAACACAAAGTTTGATATATGGGATCTGGTTCCAACTGTACATGTCGGCATGGGGAAGATGCAGGTCGATTTCGATCATTTCGGAAGATTCCCAGCGGCGTACTTCCAGCACACGCCCGGTTTTAAGCAATTGGCGTTCGACTATTTTTCCTGCTTTTTTTCTGATCTGTTGTAGTATAGAGGTTTCCATGTAGCGTGTTTTAACACTACAAAGAAACTGGGTTTTTAAGCCTGATAAAATAGCCGATTCGTTGTAATGATAGGACTATTTACGGTATTGCTTTCTAAATGCCATTGCGGGTGTTCCAGTTACTTTACGGAATAAGCGGCAGAAATAAGAGTGATCGCTATAGCCCAAACTATGGGCAATTTCTTTAACCGTGAGCCCGCTGTAATACAACAATCTTTTGGCTTCCATCATTACTTCCTGCTGGATCCAGTAACTGGCATGAAAACCGGTATGTTTTTTTAGCGCTTCGCTGAGGTATGATTCAGAAATGTTCAGCAGTTCGGCATATTCGGCGGGGCTTTTTTTCGAATGCAGTTCGGTGCTGAGCAATCTTTTAAATTCGCCGCTTATCTGCGCGGTACGCGATAAATTAAGGTTTAAACCGGTATGTTGACAGTAACAACCTGCTGCCATGCCAATAAACGACTGGAGCAGCGAATGAACAATAGTGGTATAAAACGGGCTGCTGGTTTCTTCCTTTTGTTTCTCATCAAGCAGCAATAACATTTCGTGGCACTGCCTTAGCTCGTTGCTATTAAGCGGATAGGGTTGTTGAAGGGTGAGCTGGCTTTCGAAAATGTTCCTGCATTCGCGGGGAATAAGTGCGGTATCAACGGCAATAAACCAACCTGTTGCAGCCTCATTCTGGATCCGGTGATGTACCTGGGCAGGCAATACATAATATAGCATCTTTCCTGACAACTTTACTTCACTGAAATCAATCATCAATGAGCCAAAGCCCTCCTCCAACAGAAAGAAAATATAATGATCATCACGGTGTGCACCAAGTTTGCTTACATCATCTTTAGTCAGTTCATTTTTTTGGAAATAGCGGATCTGCAGACCATGTTGCGTTCTGTCCTGTAGCAAATGTACCGGGATATGGTTCATGGCCAAAGTTAATTATTTTGTTGAACCAATTAATTGGCAATCCATCATTTTGATGTAAGGAAGCTTGAATCAACGAGCAGAAGAAAATGAAGAGGTAGTGCCTAAGATGGATTGTGGAACCTGCCTAAATGATGATTGCGAAGTACCTAGCACAAGTAAAATATAAACAGCACTATATAATTTACATATTTTAATGCAAAAAAAGCATTCAGTTTAAATAACTTTGTTTTTCAAATAAAGAATCGGGAAATCGATTTAGCTTGTTTTAAACCAAATAATTTAAAATGCTTTTAATTATTCTTAACATTATTTTTTGCATCTCGTTTTTAGGCTTTGCTTATGTAAATTTAAATGATAACGATGCTTTTCTTTGGGTTTCTATCTATTTAAGTGCCGCAATATCGTGCGGATTGGCTGCAGCAGGAAAATTTTACCCTTTTGCCTATCTGTTTTTAACTGCCTTCTATCTCATTTATGCCGTTATCCTGTTTTTTGCAAAAGACGGGGTGCGCGATTGGATTACAAAATACAGGCGCGAAAGCCTGGTGCAGAGTATGCAGGCTAACAAGCCTTACATCGAGCAGACCCGCGAATTTTTTGGCTTGTTGATCATTGCAGGAGCATTGTTAATCAACTATTTTTTCGCTGCTGGCCTTACTGCCTAATGGTGCATTTATCTAGTAAATATTCTTTTTAATGACAGATTACGATATTACAGCATACAATAAGGCTTTATCCGCTATTGTTAAAAGCAATGTGGGTGCCGATTGCCAAAACTGGATGGATGGCCTGGTAGGACTGTCAGATCAATTGCTTAAAATTGGTCAGGCGTTTGTAATGATGCCACGTAAAACAGGAAAATCCCTCATTCAGCTTACCGATGAGCAAAAACTTTTGATAGAAAAGCTGGGGATTGGGTACATTAGTAGCTGGACAATTGATAGGCTAAGCCGTGTTTGGTTATTAAGTACTTTTAATCCAGAAGAGCAGGATAAACTATATTCAACTGTAGATAAGTTATTTTTAGCTGCCGAGATGAACGAAGCAGTTGCTTTATATTCGGCACTGCCATTTTTGCCTCATCCCGAAATTTGGGTAAAGCGTTGTGCTGAAGGCATTAGAAGCAATATCGGTTCGGTTTTGGAAGCGATTATGGAAAACAACCCTTATCCTGCAGCAAACCTCGACGAAGCCGCCTGGAACCAATTGGTACTAAAGGCTTTTTTTACCGATAAGGATATCAAGCTGATTGTTGGGCTTGATGAGCGTGCCAATTTAGCACTTGCGCTAACTTTGGTGGATTACGCCAAGGAACGTTGGGCTGCAGGCAGAAAAGTAAATCCTCAGCTTTGGCGTTTGGTTGGTAAATTTATAAATGCCGAGGTTTTTGAGGCCATAAAAACAGGGTTGCAGCATTACGATCAGGCCGGGCAGCGTGCCATTGCACTTGCAGTTGACCAATCGGCCTATCAACCGGCCAAAGATTATATTAATACCTTTCCAGAGCTTAAACTTGCCCTAGCTGAAGGGTATTTAAACTGGGATTCATTTTAACCATTAAAAATTCAAAATAAACGATATGTGTTGCAGCAGTTCAATTGAAAGAGATAAAGCAATGATGGGAGCGCCTGAAGCCTTTGATATCAGTGCGGTAAAGGGAATGAAATTCTTCGATCCACATGTTCACATGACTTCGAGAACAACCGACGATTACCAGGCGATGGCCGATGCGGGTGTGGTTGCATTGATCGAGCCTGCATTTTGGTTGGGCCAACCGCGTACCGGGCTGGATAGTTTCAGGGATTATTACAGTAGCCTGATCGGATGGGAGCGTTTCCGCTCTTCGCAGTTTGGCATTAAGCATTACTGTACCATTGGCCTTAACTCAAGAGAAGCAAATAACGAAAGCTTAGCAGAGCAGGTAATGGAAATACTGCCATTATTTATCTATAAAGAAGGTGTTGTTGGTATAGGAGAGATCGGTTTTGATGATCAAACGGCTGCCGAAGAAAAATATTACAGGTTACAGATTGAGCTTGCCAAAGAGGCCGGTTTACCTGTGCAGGTACACACCCCACACCGCGATAAGAAAAAAGGCACTCAACGGAGCATGGATATTGCTTTAGAGCATGGGCTAGATCCATATAGTGTAATTATCGACCATAATAACGAAGAAACTGTAAAAGAAGTACTCGACCGCGGATTTTGGGCAGCCTTTACCATTTATCCTTTTACCAAAATGGGTAATGAGCGCATGGTCGAAATTGTAAAACAATATGGCGCAGAACGCATTATGGTAAACTCTGCTGCCGATTGGGGCATCAGCGATCCATTGGCAGTTCCTAAAACAGCAGCACTAATGAAAATGCGCGGCCTCAGTGATGAAGAAATTGAGCTGGTTACTTACCGCAATGCGATTACTGCATTTGCACAGAGCGGACAGATTGATGAAGCTGATTTTAATGCACAAAAAAATGTAGACCTTACGGAAAAATTTGAAGGCAATACCATTTTACGTGGTGGACAGCAACCAAGAACAGATAAATCTTCCATCATCATCAGCTAATTGTATTGAAAAAAGTAATTGTTTACCTGCGCATGATGCGCCCGGCCAATATTGTGACTTCGGTTGCTGATATTTTAGCCGGAATTGCCATTTCTGGAGTTTTAAGCAACGGATTTTCTATTCCATGGCTTTCTATCGTATTGTTATCAATATCAACAGCCTGTTTGTATGGCGGTGGTATTGTTTTTAATGATGTGTTTGATGCCGATCTGGATAAAGTAGAACGCCCTGAGCGCGCCATTCCGAGTGGATTGGTCAGTTTGCGAAATGCCACTGTTTTAGGGAGTTTATTGTTATTAGGCGGAATTGCTTTAGCGGCATTAAATAGCCTTACCTCTGGGGTGCTGGCCCTTTTGGTGGCCGTTTTTGCCCTGCTTTACAATAAATTTGGCAAACACCATTCATTTTTTGGCCCTTTAAATATGGGCTTGTGCCGGGGTTTTAACCTGCTGCTTGGGATGAGTATTGTTCCAGAAATGCTGTGCAGCCATTATTACCTCGCTATTATTCCGGTAATTTATATTTTCTCGATTACCATGACCAGCCGTGGCGAAGTGCATGGCGGAAACGCCAAAAATTTATATCTGGCGGCTGTTTTATACGCCATTGTAATCTGTTCTATCACTTATTTTGCTTTTATAAACGATCGGTTGTTATGGTCGCTGCTTTTTCTGGTTCCATTTACCTTTATGATTTTTAGACCGCTTTTAAAGGCCATAAAACAGCCTATTGGTAAAAATATAGGGGCTGCCGTTAAAGCCGGAGTAATATCACTGATTTTAATGGATGCCGCCTGGGCGGTAACTTTTGATGCACTTATTCTTGCATTTGTAATTGCGGCCTTATTGCCTTTATCCATGTGGCTGTCTAAATTATTCGCCGTTACCTAATCCGAACAACAACATTATCCAAATTGATATGGAACATTTACATCAATCCTTTACGGTACAGTATAATTATAATGTTTTCTTTACCTCAGCTCTTTTTTCGCCTGAGAACGAATTATTGAACAGCTTTTTAGTAAACCTAAATCCCGCTGTTACCATAAAAAAAATCCTCTTTGTGATAGATGAAGGCGTAGCCAATGCGCACCCGGAATTAAATGAACAGATTAAAGCATATTTTGCAAAATACCGTCAAACACAACTTGTTCAGGATATTTTAGTGATTCCCGGTGGTGAGCTGGTGAAAAACGATACCCGCTATTTTGACCGTGTGTTGGAAGCCATCAATGTTCATGGTATCGACAGGCATTCTTTTGTGGCGGCCATTGGCGGCGGTGCTGTGCTTGATATGGTAGGCTATGCGGCCACTGTTGCCCACAGGGGCATTAAACACATCCGTATTCCGAGTACGGTACTTTCGCAGAACGATTCGGGGGTTGGGGTAAAAAACGGGATCAATTACTTTAACAAAAAGAATTTTCTGGGCACTTTTTCGCCTCCTGTTGCTGTTTTTAACGATGAATTGTTTTTAAAAACCTTATCCGATCGCGATTGGCGTTCGGGCATTGCAGAAGCGGTTAAGGTAGCATTGATCAAAGACCGTGAGTTTTTCGAATGGCTCGAAACCAATGCTACTGCACTTGCAGCACGTGATCGTGCAGCGATGAATTACCAGATCTGGAAATGTGCCAAACTGCATATGGAGCATATCCGCAGTGCCGATCCTTTCGAAAGCGGCTCTTCACGTCCATTGGATTTTGGCCATTGGAGTGCGCACAAGCTAGAATACCTGAGCAATTTTGAAGTGCGACATGGCGAAGCAGTGGCCATGGGCATTGCCTTGGATACAGTGTACGCAAACTTATCGGGAAGGATCAGTGCGGAAGATGCACAAAGGGTAATTAACCTGATCCAGGCACTTGGTTTCGAACTTACCCATCCGTTATTACAGGTTACAGCAAGCAATAGTCCGATTTTAGAAGGGCTCGAAGAGTTCCGCGAGCATCTTGGTGGTGAGTTAACCATTACTTTGTTGACCAGCCTGGGCAGTGGGGAAGAGGTACATGAAATTGATACCGACATGCTGAAAAGAGCTGCCGAAATTTTAAACAACCAGGAACTATTTATACAACATTAGGCACATGAAATTAAATTCCGGACATTTAACCTTTTGTACCAATATTTATGCAGGCGAAAACTGGATGGCGCATTTTGCCGTGTTGAAGGATAGTTTTCCGATATTAAAAACACAGTTATCGCCAGATGCACCGATGGGCATTGGTTTGCGCCTTTCTAACCTCGCCAGTACCGAACTTTTAGAAAGTAACCATTTAGCTGTTTTTAAACAGTGGCTTGCAGAAGAAGGTGGCTATGTTTTTACCATGAACGGATTTCCTTATGGCGGTTTTCACCATACAAGGGTTAAAGATCAGGTGCATGCACCCGATTGGACCACTAAAGATCGGGTTGATTATACACTGCGTTTGGCCGAAATCCTTTCACAGTTGCTTCCCTCAGATATGGATGGCGGTATTTCAACCTCTCCTTTAAGCTATAAACCCTGGTTCACTACAACGGCAGAGCGGGAAGCCGCTACCATTAAGGCAACGGCGCATATTCTGGAAGTTGCAGGCGGCTTGGCCAAAATACAGGAGAACACAGGTAAGATTATTCATTTGGATATTGAGCCAGAACCTGACGGTTTTCTCGAGTCGGGACCTGAGTTTATCCATTGGTATGAAAATGTGCTTTTGGCTGCCGCAAATGGCCGGGATGAAACGCAACGGATCAAAATGCACATCCGTTTATGTTACGATGTTTGCCATTTCGCCATTGGTTACGAGCCACATACTGCCATTATTAACGAATTGAACGATAAGGGCATCCAGATTGGAAAGATCCAGATCAGTGCCGCATTGAAAGCAAAACTGCCACAGGCTGTAGCCGAAAGAACCGCAATATTGGATGAATTGGGCCGGTTTGATGAACCTACCTATCTACACCAGGTAATTGCCAGAAAAAACGACGGCAGCTTAGTCCGTTATCCCGATCTTCCCATGGCCCTGGCCAAAGGCAACGATCCTGAAACGGAAGAGTGGAGGGCGCATTTTCATGTACCTATTTTTGTGGAAGACATGGGCCTGATCCAATCTACCCAAAGCGATATTATTGAAGTATTGAACCTTCAGAAAGCACATCCTTTTACCAGTCATCTTGAAGTAGAAACCTATACCTGGGAGGTTTTGCCAGCTTCGTTAAAAGCTCGTTTAAACGATTCCATTATCAGGGAACTAGATTGGGTGAAACATTTATTAGCACAGTAAAATCATGCATAAAACAGTTGTTATCGATATTGTGGGCTTATCTACTTCCGTAATCGGAACGCACACGCCTTTTATTCAAAAATATATAGCAGATCATCATTTAAGCCATATCACACCTTTATTGCCAGCGGTTACCACTGCTGTACAATCGAGCTATTTAACGGGCAAGTTTCCATCAGAAAATGGTATTGTGGGCAATGGATGGTATGACCATGCAGATGCAGAGATTAAATTCTGGAAACAATCGAACAAGCTGGTAAATGCCGATAAAATATGGGACCAGGCTAGAAAAGAAGATCCAAACTTTACCTGTGCCAATATGTTCTGGTGGTACAATATGTATTCTACAGCTGATTATTCGGTAACACCACGGCCCAATTATCTGGCCGATGGCCGTAAACTGCCCGATTGTTATTCGCAGCCTGCAGAACTGCGCGATTATTTGCAGGATAAATTGGGACAGTTTCCTTTGTTCCAGTTCTGGGGGCCAGGAGCCAATATTAAATCAACCAAATGGATTGCGGATGCCGCAATGGAGACTGAAAAGCTTCACAACCCAACCCTAAGCCTCATTTATCTGCCACATCTGGATTATTGCCTGCAAAAGTTCGGACCGGATTTAGATAAAATAAGTCCCGAACTTAAAGAAATCGATCAGGTGGTAGAAGAACTGGTCCGTTTTTACGAAAGCAGGGGTGCACGTATCATTTTACTTTCCGAATATGGTATTTCACCGGTAAATAACCCTGTGCACCTGAACCGTTTGTTCAGGGAAAATGGTTTGCTGCAGATCCGCGAAGAAAGAGGACTGGAATTGCTTGATGCTGGTGCTTCTAAAGCTTTTGTAGTGGCCGATCATCAGGTTGCACATGTTTACATCAATGATAAAAGTGTAACGGAACAGGTTAAGGCTTTATTAAAAAATGTGGCCGATATCGAATTGGTGCTTGATAAAGAAGAACAAAAGCAGTATCACATTAACCATGAGCGTTCTGGTGATCTGGTATTGGTGGCAAAAGAAAATAGCTGGTTTACCTATTATTTCTGGCTGGATGATGCAAAAGCCCCAGATTATGCAAGGGTGGTTGATATCCATAAAAAACCCGGTTACGACCCGGTAGAAATGTTTATGACTTCTAAATTGCGTGCCGGATATAAACTATTGAGAAAGAAAGCAGGATTCCGTTATGTGATGGATGTTATTCCGCTTGATGCCACTTTGGTGAAAGGCTCGCACGGCCGTACCAATGTTACCGATGCGTTTAAACCTGTTTTGGTTACTTCGAAAGCAATTGATAAAACCTTACAGGCACCAGATGTTTATCAGGTGATATGGGATAGTTTAACGGTTTAAGCGTATCGTTGTACGAGCGGAGTGCGACTTGTCCCGATTTTTCATCGGGAACGAAGCAAAATCTGTATCAATAGATTTCTCCATTCCGCAACCGATGAAAAATCGGCAGCTCCAGTCGAAATGACGCCATTTTTTTAATCTGTCGAGAAAACTGTATTCATAATTGCGGCGTCTGTTACCATCTGAGGCTTAGATCGATCCTTTCTAATCGTTGGATGGTGACACCTGCAGCACTTAACTTTGATTTGTCGCCTGACCCTCAGGGGAACTTTCAAAGTAGTAATGATTTGTCGCCTGACCCTCAGCGAAGGTTTCAAAGTAGTAATGATTTGTCGCCTGACCCTCAGGGGAACTTTCAAAGTAGTAATGATTTATCGCCTGACCCTCAGCGAAGGTTTACTTAGCAACTCCATTCTAACTAATTAAACGACCGCCGGAAAGCGAGGGGAGAGAGTTTAGTTTTGGCTTTAAACAGTTTGTTGAAGGATTGCGGGTGTTCAAAACCAAGTCCATAGGCTACCTCACTTACCGATAGGTTTGTGCCGGATAATCTTTCCTTTGCTTTTTCTATCAGTTTTTGATGGATATGCTGCTGTGCATTTTGCCCGGTAAGCGAACGAAGCAGATCACTCAGGTAGCTGGGAGATACATTCAGGTTTTCGGAAAGATACTGAACCGTTGGGAGGCCTTTGATAACCGGATTTTCTTTACTAAAATAACCATCCAACAGCTCTTCCAGGTCTTGTAAAAGATCACTGCTTTGGGCCTTACGCGTAATAAACTGACGTTTGTAAAAACGGTTGCTGTAATTTAATAACAATTCGATCTGAGAAACAATTACATCCTGACTAAAATCATCAATTCTGCTGTTTAATTCCTCTTCTATGATTTTGAAAACAGAAATGATGGTAGCCTTTTCCTTTTCCGACAGGTGTAAGGCTTCATTGGTTGAATAAGAGAAAAAGCCATATTGTTTGATTTTTTTCGCTATAGGGTAGCTCAGTAAAAAATCGGGGTGAATTAATAAGGTATAAAGTGAGCAAACACTGGCATCCAGCTCTTCTACATGGCCAATAATCTGGTTCGGGGCAGCAAATAATAAACCGCCCTCGTCAAAATCGTAGTGGTTTTGCCCATACTTTAACCTGCCGGCCAATTTAGGTTTGTACGATATTTTATAAAAGTTGAGTATATGCGAATTGGGCTGACCGCTCATGGCTACCGGATGATCTGCATTGTTGATCAGACTAATAAGGGGGTGTTTGGGCTGTGGCAGTCCAAGCATCCGGTGTGCTTCTGATAGCGAGCTGAACTTATGGGGGGTATTTTCTTCCTTTTTCATGATAGTGATATACAAATATAACCGATAAGATTTTGAAATTATCGGTTATAGATTTGGTTTTTAACGATTAATCCTGGGCAGCGTTCGAAACGGATTCCCATTCTTCCCAGGTCGACATCCGTTCTGCGTAAGCGGCACGTACCCAGGGCAGGTTGTGGCTACCAAGGAAGAACCTTAAAGGCGGGTTCTCTGCATCAACCATCTTAAATATGGCTTCTGGTGTTGCATTGGGGTTTCCCCGCTCCAGGTTTCTTAAACTCTCGAAAAACTGCGCTTTAAACGCGGTATATACCTCATTATCTTCTGCAAATTTTAACGATTCCTGGCTTCCAAACTCGGTGGCGTAAGCACCCGGCTCTACAATGGTTACTTTAATGCCGAAAGCTTTAACCTCTTCGGCTAAACTTTCATGTATGGCTTCAAACGCCCATTTTGATGAACAGTAGTAACCAATAACCGGTAAAACAACATGGCCCAGGTTACTAGAAGTGCCAATAATGTGTCCGTAACCCTGTTGGCGCAACAGTGGCAACGCAGCCTGGATTACAGCAACTGTTCCGAAAATATTCGTATCGTAAAGCGCTTTAACCTCATCAATTGTAGACTCTTCAATGGTGCCCACAAGCGAATAACCTGCATTATTGAAAACAATATCCAGTTTGCCAAAGTGGGCATGAGCCTGGGTTACTGCCTGTTTTACCTGCTCGGTTTTGGTTACATCCAACTCAAGGGTTAATATATTTTCACCATACTTCTCCTTGAGGTCGGCTATACTCGACAGGTTACGTGCAGTAACGGCAACTTTATCGCCACGCTCGAGTGCAGCAGTTGCCCAGATGCGCCCAAATCCGCGCGATGCGCCCGTAATGAACCAAACTTTATTGTTGCCGGCCGTATTTTGTGCCAGGCTTTGATTTTCATTTTGATGTTCCATAATTTTCTAACTGAATTAATGATACACCAAAGGTGAGGATGCGGCGCTGGTAATTTGTAGCCTAACCGAGGTCTTTTGTATCCAAAATGAGGAATGATAACAATGGCAAATGTATGACGGGATAAGGGTTTACATTAACAAAAAAAAGCCCCCAAATAGCGTTAAAGCTTTTTGGGGGCAAAGTATCGGTACCTGTGGTTCTTCTTTTTAGTAATAGGAAGTATTGAGGTTGCTGTTTTGTTTTTCTGCAGCTTCTATGGGTGCGTAGTTAGAAAGTATAAGTGCTTCGCCTTTTTTAACGCAAACATCGTGTTCGAAATGCACGGATGGGCTTCCGTCAGCAGTTCTGATGGTCCAGCCATCTTCGTCCAGAAATACATCCTTTTTGCCCATGTTGATCATCGGCTCTATGGCCATTGCCAAATTTTCTCTCAGCAGCAGGCCGTTGCCTTTTCGGCCATAATTCGGCACCTGAGGATCTTCGTGCATATCTTTGCCCAGGCCATGGCCTACCAGATCTCTCACTACGCCATAACCTTCTTTTTCGTTGTGCATTTGAATAGCAGCACCGATATCGCCTAATCGTTTACCTACTACAGCCTCTTTAATTCCCAGAAAAAGAGATTCTTTTGTGGTTTTAACGAGTTTTAATATATCTGCCGAAACTTCACCAATAATGAACGTATAAGCATGGTCGCCATGATAACCATTTTTGATGGTGCCCACATCAACCGAAATGATATCGCCGTCTTTTAATTCCTCTTTGTTAGGGAAACCATGCACTACCACATCGTTTACCGAGGTGATGATGTGGAATGGGAAACCATTGTAATTGTAAAAAGAAGGGATAGCCCCATTGTCGAGTATATATTCGTTGGCCAGTTTATCAATGGCCAGTGTGGTGATGCCGGGTTTTAATATTTTGGCTACTTCTGCTAATGTATCGCTTACAAGTAGGGCACTGATCTGCATCAGTTCTACTTCTTCGTTGGTTTTGTATAAAATCATTGCCGCAAATTTAATAAAATTAGCCGAAAGGGGAGAATGACGGAATGATTGAATGGTTGAATGAGGGAATGATTGAATAATGGAATGATGGAATGATTGAATGAGGGATTGTTAGAATGGTTGAATGACGGAATGATTGAATGATTGAATGGGGGATTGAACGTATGGCCAAGTGACACAATGGTGGACAACCATCATAAAACCATACATAAACAAGCCCTTATACCCATAGGTTTATTAATCAACCGATTTTGAAGGTGAACACCTTGATTTAAATATAACCGACAACAGATCGGCAGTACAATATTACCTTATCTGCGGTTATTTATTGTAGCTGCATGTTCGGGTAGGCTCACATACTGACTATCTATTGTTTAGAAATGATAATTGCCCCGGTAGTTTTTTAGGTACTTTTTGAGTTCCAGCCTGGCCTGGTGAATACGTGTTTTTACTGTTCCCAACGGGATATCAAGCTCTTCGGCAATTTCATGGTATTTATAACCTTCAAAATACCGCTGAAAGGGAATACTAAGAGAAGGCGATATACTGTTAAGTGCCCTTTGGATATCGTTGATAACAAACCCCGATTCAGAGGCATTCCGCGACGAACTTTTGAGCAACTGCGCACTCGATATTTCCTCTTCAGTAGTTACGGTTTCATTGCGTTTTTTATTGGAACGGTAATTATTGATAAAAGTGTTCCTCATAATCACGTACAGCCAGCCTTTAATGTTGGTGCCCTGATCAAAATTATGACAGAAACGAATGCCTTTAAGCAAAGTATCCTGAACCAGATCTTTAGCCTCATCTGGATCTTTCGTGAATTGAAGGGCATGCGAATGAAGCGCCGATGCATACGAATTTGCAGCCAAACTGAATTCATTTTGATTCATATTTTTTTAATTAGGGTCTGTTAAATCAGTTAGGTGGACTGAATGTTATGTTTAAAAGGCTTAATTCTTGTTATTATGGATGTAAAGGGTTTAACAACCGAAGGTAAAATTGGTTTACGCAGATTTAAATTATTCAATATAAAACATCAAATACAGTATTTATACGGGGGAAGAAGCGTCGTTTTTTAAGAATGATTGAGTGAATGACTGAATGACTGAATGACTGAATGACTGAATTGGTTGAATGACTGAATTGGTTGAATGACTGAATGATTGAATGACTGAATTAATTGAATGACTGAATGTAATGCTTTCCGGCACGTTAAATTTTGACATTATTACCCTGTAGTGTAGAAAGATTTTTTAATCTGCCTTATATTTGAAAATGAAATGCCTTTAAAACTACTTAGATGCCTGCCGAACCTATAAAAATACACCGCTCCAGTGTCGAATTTTTGGAGAAATTGAAAAAGAACAACAACCGCGAATGGTTTAATGAGCGTAAAGCCGAATTTCTGACCGAACAGGCATCCATTGAAGATTTTGCATCAGCCTTATTAACCGAACTCAACCTGCACGATGTAATTGAAACGCCATCGGGAAAAAAGAGCCTGTACCGCATTTATCGCGATACCCGTTTTTCGTTAGATAAAACGCCATATAAAACACATTGGAGCGGGAGTTTTAAACGTGCTGGTAAAAGCAGGCGGGGTGGCTATTATTTCCATATCGAAAAGGGAAACAGTTTTGTAGGCGGTGGATTTTGGGGTCCATCTCCGGCCGATTTAAAACTGATTAGAGATGATATTGCTTTTGATGCGCAACCTTTGCGGGATATTTTAAGCAGTAAAGATTTTGTTTCTGCTTTTGGTAACCTTGCAGGAGAGCAGCTAAAAACTACACCAAAAGGTTTCGACGCCGAACATCCCGATATTGATCTCTTGCGCTTTAAACAGTTTCTGCTGATTAAAAGATTTGATGACGAAACTGTATTCCGGGGCGATTTCGTTCATCATATGGGGCAGGCATTTAAAGCTATGCGTCCATTTTTTGATTATATGAGCAGCGTACTGAGCGGTGATGCAAATGGGGAATAATATAAAAATACCTAAGACACAAGTGACTAACTTGTGTCTTATACCATGGTGCAGCTAATTCTTCAGGCTCATTCCGCCATCCATTACAATTTCTGCGCCTATAATAAAGGAAGCAGCTGCCCCACAGAAAAAGGTTACCATTTTGGCAACATCCTCCGCTTTCCCGATTTTTTTTAGTGGAATGCGATTGATCATCCACTGGTTAAGTTCGGCCAGTTGCACCTCGTTAAGCCCTTTTTTATTCATAATCTCTGTAGCTGTTGGCCCTGGACTAACGCTGTTTACCCGGATCTGACGGGGTGCCAGTTCAAGTGCAGCTACACGCATAATCGAATTTAAAGCAGCCTTACTTGAAGTATAAATGGAGCTATTGGGCAGATCCATGCTTGCTGTGTTCGACGATAAAAATACAACGGAAGCCCCATCACTTAATAATGGGATGAATTTGCTCAATGTAAAATAGGCTCCTTTAAAATTGATATCCATAATGGCATCAAAAGTGTGCTCCGTTGCTTCAGCTATGCTGGTTTGTTCTACTATGCCCGCATTGATGAAAAGAATATCAATTTTATCGAATTTTTCTGCAACCGCACGCGCTAAATCTTCAATGTCCTTAACCTGGCCCTGATCGGCCACAAAGCCCGTAACACCTAGTTCTGCTGCTGCTTTTGCTATGGCCTCTTTTCTTCTGCCCGTAATAATTACCGTTGCACCCTGATCCTTTAATTCTTTTGCTGTTGCATAGCCAATACCGCTATTTCCACCGGTAACCATTGCTATTTTGCCTGTTAAACTGTTCATGATAAAAATATTATTTTGTTTGTACAAAAGTATTGGGATGTTGGTATACTTTTGTAAGTAGTATAACAGAGTATACCGGTTATGGAAACAGAAAAAAGAAATCAGTTGGCAGTGGAAATATTATCTAATCCCCGTAACCAGCAGGAAGAGGTGCAGGCTTTGCAAGATACCCTTTACGTTTTGGGCGGGAAATGGAAGTTGCCCATTATCAATTCGATCTGTAACGGCAACAAAAGGTTCAGGGATATTGAACGGAGCATCCCGGGAATAACCACGCGGATGCTTTCCAAAGAATTGAAGGAAATGATTACGAATCAGCTAATCAGGAGAACAGTTGTAGATGATATACCAGTTAGCATTGAATATACTGCTACAGATTATTGCCGATCTTTCGGAGATATTATTCTAGAGATGATTAAATGGGGAAAAGAGCACCGGCAAAGATTGAAAAACAGTTAATGCCAGCTACTTTATTAAATGACTGACAGTATTTTTATGGCACAAAACGAAATGCCTGTGCCATAAAAATCGAAAATTAATGATTAACCACTTCAAAACCGCCGTACATGGCCATTTCTGCTGAGTGGTGTACCGTTAATTTTAATTTCATGTTGTCGATGAGCTCTTTTGCAAAGGTGATGCTTCTATACACATCATTGTTGCCTCTTATTTCAATTCCACGGGCCAGCATTTTAAATTTATTGGGCTCATATTTTTCGATAAATTTCTGCAGGTCGGTACTGATTTGGGTATCTGTGTTTTTCATAGCTATTGTTTTGATGATCCTTATAAGCAGAAATGATGTGCATTTGTTTGATCTGATTTTTCAACAATTTGCAGGTTTTTAACAAAGCTTAAATTTTATGACTGCATCTGGTTGATAGCGAATAGGTTTGAAAACTCAGAACGGCAGACTTAAATTTTATTTCTTTTCTTAAAACAATTTAAAACCCATTGCGTTTAGTATATAGTTTGTTTGGTTAGTTTTATCGGTGGATGCTTATAAAACTTCATTATATAGCCTCATAGTAATATGGGGCTTTCTCTTTTTCCTTTTTTTTGGGGATCTACCTGGATGCGCCAAGTGCAAATGAAGCATTTACGGTCAAACCGGCGAAAAGCGGATCATACCACTCTATAACGAAATTGTTGCTGGTGTAAGGCCTAAGATCAGGTAAAATATTTCAGCAACTCTAGTAGAATACTTATTTTTGTCACAATCAGCCAAAGCTGATGATAGTCTGTCAATCATATCCCTGGTAATTAAATGCGAGTAAGCCTTGCTCATCGTATCAAAATGTCGTTTGCTGTTTTTTATAAACTGCCAGATACTGTATTTACCTTTGCTGTTCCAATTGATTTTGCCAGATCTTTAAAAACAGTTTTTTTTCCGTTCCTTAAACTCATCCCAATTTACTGATATGGCAAGTTTTATATTTGAAATCTACAATACTGAAACTGCTCTTCCTTCAATCGTAGATGTTACACGCTCTGGTGGGGCGTATTCTATCAGCATCGACGAGGTTTACAGCGGAACAATGGTTAAAGATAGTGTTGCACCATTCGGATATTCCACAACTGATAAAAACCTTTACCCACACCTCGAACCCATTGCCCATGCGCTGAATAGTCATAAAAGCAGGATTTCCATTAGCGAGCTTTTTAACGCAATGGTTGGAATTGTCCAGTTAATTACTTTTTTGTTCTTTACCGTAATTGCCTTCAGGCTTAGGCATGTATTAGGCAAGATTAAAGTTTTCCTGTTCTTAAACTTTTTACCTTCTTTATTAGAATTTATCGGCCTCGGACAAGGATCTGTAATTGGTTGATAAAAGTTCCGGCAGCGCCTTTAGGTTTTGCTCTTATAAATTTTCTCAATAAAACGGAGTGTGCTCCTTCAGGTGTGTAGGTGGTCCGCATTAAAAAGACATCTGTTACCGTAATTTTACCTTTTCTGTTTATTGCTATTGGAAATGCTGTATATTTTAACAAGATTTGTATGGTCTACTTAAAATTACAAATATGTATTACAACTGTTCGATAGTTGATGATGAGCAGCATGCCATTGAGGCATTAAACGATTATATCAAAGAAATACATTTCTTAAAGGTTACCAGCATATTTAACAATCCGTTAGATGCGCTGAGCACGATCAGTAATGGAGAAAAAGTAGATTTCCTTTTTTTAGATATCGATATGGACGGCATGGCGGGTACAGAGCTATCCAAGCATTTAAGGGATAAGGCAAGATTTGTCATCTATGCTTCGTCTAACTTAGAGCATGAGGTTAGGATGCTCGATTCGAGCTTTGAATGTTACCTTGGAAAACCGATCTCCATGAAACGTTTTGCCAGCACCATCGAAACAATTGTACGGCTCAACAATCTTCCAACAAAGAACTGAAACAACAGCTTATGATCGAACTTAATTACTTATTTAAGCAGGAATTTTTAGAAGACGAATCTTATCAGTTAATCAGGGCCAGTATGGAAGATCCATGGCTGGTGCTTTCTGGCAGTAATATTCTGGGTATAATCGACGAAGTTGAAGAGCAATGGATACAGGTTACAGGAAATGAAATTTCTGCAGCTGCAATAGCTGGGATGGGTAAATTAATTAACACACAGCAATTTAGTTGGTTACCGGCTCTATTGAACAAACAATGGCCAGATTATGTAAAGGAGGTTACCGTTAAAGGGACAAACCACTATGAAATAACCTGCCATGAAAATGTTTGCATTAAGCGGTTTAAGCAAAGGTTTGTACCTGGTATACATGCACTGGCCAGGAGGGAAGAAGAAATTTTTTTCAAGGTATCTTCTTTCAATAAATCCAGCTTTTATGAAGTAACCAAAGCTCCGGCAGTTGATAGGTATGCGTAATTACTTCAGCTGGTAGATTATCTGCTCCATTTCACCGGGAAATGCTGCTCTTAATGCTTTTTCCTTAATGGCTATAGTTAAGGTATAAAACCCTTCTTCATCAATAAAAGCATTCATTTCTGTATGGTTGCCATAGGTATAATCCAATCTGGTATTTACATTAACCAGGCCCGACCCGAAGCCTACCTTGCTTTTTACAAGGGCCGGTAGGTTTCTACTTTCTATTTTCAATAACCCACCATCCATATAAATATCTATGGTTGCTTTGTAATCGCCGTTGGATAGGTTGCCATGTTTAAACATGTTTTCTAAAAGTGTGAGTAAAACCAAAGGAATTAGTTTTATATCCTGCACATCGGGAGAAAAGCCCAATTCGATAAAAACCCGGCCTTGGGTAAGCTGATAAAGCTTGATCAGATTTTGACATTGTTCAATTTCTTCACCTAATGTTACATATCCCTCATTATGTTCTGTTGAAGCGGCAAAACGCATCATGTCTGATAAATAAACCATTACCAGGGCATCTTCCGGCGAATGTTGCTTTATTTTTTGATGGATAAATTCGAAAGTATTGAAAAGCAGGTGCGGATTAATCTGCGCTTTTAAAAAGGCATTTTTCGACATAACCAATTCTTTATCCATTCTTTCTTTATCCAGCAACATCTGGAACCGCTGTTTTTCAATACGTTCTTTTTCGTTTTTCTCGTTGATGTAGCGTTTTAAAAAATAATAGCCTGTAGAGAACAGCATGAAGAACCAACACCTCCACACTAATTTATATATCCTAATGCTAAGGCTGATTGTTATAAACTCCTTTGATACTAAATCTGTATATTTTATAAGCAATATATCCATTCCCAAAACACCAGAAGTATAAATGAAAAGTTCTATTATGATGAACAGGGGTAGTTTCCAAAATACCTGTCGAGGTGATGAAAGTGCTTTTTCCAACAACCAGGTATGAACATAAAACAGAAGAATGTTTACGATATAGTGTACTACATAATTTCCGAATTTTCCGAAAGCCCCATACATCAAACCAATGATAATTGATTCCCAAAATATAAAGCAGGACCAGGCAATAAGATGAACTCTGTATTTGATGATCCAGTTTTTAATCGTTCCGTTCATTAAAATAAATCTTTCCATAAAGATAATAACACTATGCGTGTAACTATTGAAGTTACAAGGTAACTGCAGCCCTAGTTTTCATAAAAATATATATTATGAAAGCTAAAATTTTGGTTAAAAGAACCCTGTTTCAATTTAAACGATCATCAGGATCCGCAAAAATAAATCAATCAAAAAATTCTGATCCAACAGGGACTACAACGGGAACTGTAACGTCTACCTCAGGATTAGTAAGTATTTAAATTTATCGGCAGCCGTTACTTTTTGCGGCTGCTGATAATCAGTTTGTCCGTAACAAAATCACGGAAATCATTATTGTACATATCACCAACACTAAAACTTGTTTGGTTGGTAAGCGTTATCCTCGATCCATCGATATGCTGTATCTGTTCAATGGCAATAATATAGGCCCTATGTAATTGTATAAAACCTTTTTTAATACTCAGTTGCTCTTTAACGTCTTTTAAGCTCAGGTAAGCAATAATTACCTTTTCTTTTGTGTGTATTTTAACGTAGTTATGAAAACTTTCAAAAGCAATAATATCGGCATAACGTACCAACACCGCTTTATGTTCTTCCGATTTGTTCTTAACCAAAAAATAAGTCTCCTCCTCTGGACTTTCCAATTCCTCGCCAAAAAGCCGGTTTAACGTGAGTGCAAATTTTGCATAACCGTAAGGCTTTAGCAGATAGGCATCAGCATCGGCTTCAAAGGCTTGAAAAGCGTATGCCTGGTGCGAGGTGGTAAATATCAGTTTCCTGGTTTTCGACCTAACCGCTTTGGCGAGCTCAAGGCCCGAAATCTGCGGCATCTCTACGTCCATGAAAATTACATCTACCATTTCGGCCTTCTTCAACTCCATTAAAGCCGTTAGGGGATCAGTATAGCTCGCAACCAGCCTCATATTTGGCGTTTCTTCAATATACTTTTCCAGTCCTACTATCGAGCTTTGCTGGTCATCTATGGCTATACACTTAATCATCTCCTAATCTTCTTTTGCATACATAACGAAATTACGCCTTTTCATAACGAAAATAGTACGATTTATCCGCATTTGCATCTATTTTTCATTTTCTTCGCTAAATTAAGTTAAAAAAGCGTCTTATGAAATATACAGGAATTATTAAATGGTATAATCCAATACGCGGTTTTGGATTTATTATGCCCGATAGTGGCACAGAAATGGTATATGCCGATAATCAACAGCTTAAAGGTATTTTCAAACCATCCCTGTTGGTAGGCACAAAAGTGCGTTTTAACCTGGAAAGAGGCCATATTGGTTGTCAGGCCACCAATATTGTAGTATTGAGTGGAGATGTTAACTAGCAATCTGACCCATTTATAACGAAAACAGACCGATCTGTGTAATTTTATTTTTTAATAACATTCCACATTCGATATTCGGCTTAGATTATACGGATCAGGAAACTTAATCCGTACTGTCTTTTGTGTTAGCCAAGTTTAACATATAAGGAATACGTTCAACATCTACCTATCAATATCTAACTTTCATGCTGTCCTGTCTAAATTGATGCTCTCCTTTTAGACTTGGATATGCATTGAACGCTAGTCTTTTCATTCTTCTCCATCATGCTGTTAATATGGACTAACGTTTTATTCAGCTGTTCTCCAGATTTTTCTTAAATTAGCTATACATCTTAAAAGACTACTCAAGCGTAATGGTTTATGATTTTAAAACTTTGATTCTCTTACTTGGTACAGTTTCTACTGCACTAATTGGCGGTCTTTTTTATGCTTATTCCTGTTCGGTTAACCCAGGGCTTGCGCGCGTTTCTGATATCACTTTTTTGCAATCTATGCAATCCATTAACCGGGCCATTTTAAACCCTTTGTTTTTTGTTTCTTTTATTGGAACATTGATATTACTGCCTGTAAGTGTGTGGTTTTTTAAGGACGAAACCACCGTTTTTTATTTGCTGCTCACTGCAGCGCTGTTGTACTTTGGAGGTGTTTTTTTAGTAACGATGATCGGCAATGTACCACTTAACAACCTGTTAGTTGCAGCAGACCTGGATAAACTCGATACTAATGCCTTAGCGGCACTCAGGAGCAAATTTGAAAGCAATTGGAACTTCTATCATCGCATCCGGACAATTGCCTCATTTCTCTGCATCGTTTTAACGGCATACGCCGCTATATCGAGCCGTAACCCCACTTAAAATATTGTTCATTCTTGCGCAGGTAGAATGGTCTTATTTGTCTTTGGTCAGCATTCATAGGTAAATACCGCAAAAAAGCTGTTATTTTATAGTGTTATGACCGAAGTAAGCAAACTATCCTAGCTAAAAGTACAAATATCACCTAATAAGAGAGATAAGGCTCCTAATTAGTGCAATGAAATCGATTGTATTTATATTATATTTGCCTTATCCCCATGCGTGTTTACAGTTCATATTCCGACAGCGAATTGGCATTCTTGTTAACTCAAGGTGATGAACTTGCTTTTACCGAAATTTACAACCGTTTTTATGGGCTGCTTTTTATCCATGCGAGCAAACGCTTAAACGACGATGAAGAAGCCAAAGATGTACTGCACCAATTGTTCGAATCACTTTGGGTAAAAAGGATGCAGGTGGCGCCCGATGGGAATTTATCAGCCTATCTGTATACTGCTGTGCGTAACCGTGTGCTCGATGTATTTGCGCATCAAAAGGTAGAAAGCAGGTATGTAGATTCGTTACAGGATTATATCGACGAAGATCATGTACTGAGCGATTATTTGGTACGCGAAAAACAGATGTCGCAGTTAATTGAGCAGGAAATTGATGCACTGCCACCAAAAATGCGTGAAATATTTATTTTAAGTAGAAAAGAAAATAAATCACACAAAGAAATTGCGCTCGAACTCGGGCTGTCTGAACTTACTGTTAAAACACAGGTTAAAAAAGCACTAAGAATCCTTAAAACGAGGTTGGGTGTGGTGGTTTATGTGGCATTTCTGCTAAAAACCTATCATTAGCCTGTTCTGCCCAGATAACAATCTCTGCTTTTTGCATTAAAATCTTAACAATTTAAAATTTTATTAAAATAATTAATTTTTGGATACCCCCAGGGCTATGGCTTCGCCGTATATATAGTAATCAACCAAACTAGACTTCTTTCTTAATGGAGAAAAATTCGAAAAAACTTTTAGATAAGTACCTTGCGGGCAATTGTACGCCAGAAGAGATTGCTGTTGTTGAAGATTGGTATCTCCAGCTTCCTTTTAAAAAAGCGGCCCCAGATCATTCGCTTATCGAAAACAGTAAACAAGAAGTTTGGAATAAACTTAGTCCACGTACAAAATCTCTTAAACTGGTAACCATTAAGCGTATTGCTATTGCGGCCAGTATTATTTTATGCTTTAGTGTAGCGTTCTATTTTCTCACACAGCGCAACAGCAAACCATTAATTGCGAAAACAGAGCTAAAAAATGTTCTTCCCGGCGGCCAGAAAGCGGTGCTTACATTGGCCGATGGAACCGTTGTGAACCTGGATGAAGCTAAAAATGGCCAGATTGCCAACCAGAGCGGTATTGTAATCCGTAAAGCTAAAAACGGTGAGCTCGAATATATTATAAAAGAGGTTCCAAATGCCCCGGTAGTGGGTTCAAATGCCATTAGTACACCACGAGGCGGGCAATACCAGGTAAGCTTGCCCGATGGTACAAAAGTTTGGCTTAACGCGGCTACAACCTTAAAATATCCTTACGCATTTGCCAAAAATGAAAGACTGGTAGAGCTTAATGGAGAAGCTTACTTCGAGGTTTCAAAAGATCATACGCGACCTTTCAGGGTAAAAACGGCTTCGCAAACAGTAGAAGTTTTAGGCACACACTTTAATATTAATGCCTATACAGACGAAACTGCGGTTAAAACCACCTTGTTGGAGGGCGCGGTAAAAGTAAGCACTGCTTTGGCTAATGTAACGCTGCACCCAGGGGAGCAGTCGCGCTTAAATAATAACAGTTCCAGGTTATCTGTCGATCAACAAGTTGATTTAGATAAGGAAATGGCCTGGAAGAATAATATTTTCTCTTTCGATAATGATGATCTGCAAACGGTTATGCGGCAGATTTCGCGATGGTATGATGTGGATGTAGTTTATGAGGGCAAAATTACTCCAGAAAAATATGACGGTGAAATACCAAGGAGCAGCAACCTGGCAGAAGTATTTAAAATACTTGAGCTTAACCATGTTCACATCGATATAAAAGGGAAGGTACTTACAGTATCAGGAAATTAAAAAAGAAGTGGCTTTTCTTTAAACAGCCGAGAAAATCAACCAACCAATTACCAACAAACTAAACTTTATGATGAAAAAACTACCAGAAATTTAGCATTCTACCTTTAAAAAAAACCGAAAGCGCGACAACGCTTCCGGTAGAAATTTGGACAAGCAGCTTGCTTCGAAACCCAGCTGCTATTTTTTAACCTCATTCATTACAAAGGTATGAAATTAACTACCCTTTACAACCCCGTGTGCGACATGCGGAGGGTAAAGATTAAATTTTTATTGGTCATGAAATTGACTACGATTTTATTGCTTGTTGGCGCCCTTCATTTATCGGCAGCCACTTTTTCACAAACAGTAACGCTCTCTCGAAGAAAAACCTCGCTAAAACAAGTTTTTAAAGAGATAAAGAAACAAACAGGCTATTTTTTCTTTTACAAAGGTCAGGTGCTCCAGGATAAGCCCGATGTTACCGTCGAGTTTAGTAAAACATCTTTAATTGATGCGTTAAATGCTTCTTTAAAGGATCAAAACCTGAGTTATAGTATCGTTAACAAAACCATCGTCATCAGCAATAAGGAAAATGTAATCCTTACACCAACTCATGCAGCTGTAAAAGTTGAGGTGAAAGGTGTGGTAACTGATAAAACCACAGGCGAAACCCTGCCGGGCGTGAGTATTTCTGTTAAAAGCGGCGCAAGTGTAGGCATTACAAACGAAAAGGGCGAATTTAAAGTCAATGTGGATGAAGGAAACATGTTGGTATTTAGTTATGTAGGTTACGACCTGTTAGAAGCAAAAGCCACCAGCGGAAAAACGCTTAACATTGCGCTCAGCCCCAAACTAACACAAATGAACGATGTGGTGGTAACGGGTTACCAAACAATTAAAAAGGATAACTATACGGGTAATGCGGTTACCATATCCGGAGATCAGCTGCGTAGGGTAAATCCACAAAATTTACTGCAGAGTATCGGCACGTTCGATCCATCATTTAAACTGATCGAAAATAATCTTGCCGGTTCCAATCCCAACAGAATACCATCTATTAATGTGAGGGGAGCCTCTGCACTGCCAAGTGGTGATAGTCAGGTGTTGAGAAGAGACGATATTCAGGGGAACATAAACATGCCTGTTTTTATGCTTGATGGGTATGAAGTAAGTGTACAGAAAGTATTTGATTTGGATGTGAACAGGATTGCATCAGTTACCTCCCTAAAGGATGCAGCTGCAACAGCAATTTATGGTTCGCGTGCTGCAAATGGTGTAATTGTAATTACCACTAAAACTCCACAGGAAGGAAAACTGCGTGTAGAGTATAACTACGAATTAAATCTTACCGCCGCAGATTTAACTGATTATCAGGTTTTAAATGCAGCCGAAAAACTGGATTATGAAGTTTTGGCCGGACTATACAATTCTGCAAAGCAACAGGTGCCTCAAGATCAGCTCGATGAAATTTATTACCACAAAAAAGCAAATGTTGTTGGTGGGGTGAACAGCTATTGGCTATCGCAGCCGCTGCGCAATACCATCGGACATAAGCATGCTGTAAACCTGGATGGAGGCTCGCAGGCCTTCCGCTACAATGTTAACCTGCGCTATCAAACCAGGCCAGGCGCAATGAAGGGATCGGAAAGAGATCAATATTCGGGTGGAATGAGTTTTCAGTATAATGTGAAAAAACTTCAGTTCAGAAATGAATTATCCATAACACAAATGGGCGCTACCGAATCGCCTTATGGTGATTTTTCCAATTATGTGCGCATGAATCCTTATTACCCATTACAAGATGCGAATGGTATGGCGATGCGGATTTCGGACGTTTATGAAAAACAGGACCGATCAAAAGAATATGTTTTTAATCCACTTTTCGATGCCAATTTAAGCAGTTTCAATAAATCTAAGTACACCGAAATCATTGATAACCTTTCGGCCGATTTAGAAGTGGCAAAAAACCTTCGGTTAAGGGCTCAGATGAGTGTAACCACGCGGGCGAATACAGATGATGTATTTACTTCTCCGCTGGCAAATAAATATTACCTGTATACTACAGATAAAATAGACGAAAAGGGCGAATACGCAAATGCCGAAATGAAAGAAACCTATTGGGACAGTAACATTAGGTTAACCTGGTTAAAGCAAATCGGCGACAATTATTTTAACGCATTGGTAGGTGTTAACGCCCGTACAGAGCTGCGCGATCAAAAGCAGTTTACGGCCATAGGCTTTGCAAACGACCGTTTTACGAGCATAGGTTTTGCCAAAGGATATGCTGAAGATGGAAAACCGCTTAGCAGGCTCGAAAAAGCGCGATTATTTGGCTCTTTCTTTACGATGAACTATTCGTATAAAAACCGCTACCTGATGGACGGGACGGTGCGTGTTGATGGTTCTTCAAAATTTGGAGTGAACAATAAACTGGCTCCTTTTTGGTCGTTCGGATTAGGCTGGAATGTACACCAGGAAGAATTTTTAAAGGATAACAGCGTGATCAGCCAACTGAGAATAAAAGCTTCTACAGGACTTACGGGTTCGGTAGAATTTGATCCTTACTTATCAAAAACCACTTATAAGTACAATACGGGGAACTGGTATTCGTCAGGTATCGGTGCAGGTGTAGCCAGTTATGGAAACGATAATCTGGGATGGCAAAAAACAAGGATGACGGATATCGGTATCGATATCGGCCTGTTTAAAGACCGCATTATGATTACGCCAAGAATATATAAAAAGTTTACCAAAGACATTTTGGCTGATATTACCTTACCTCCATCAACAGGCTTTCTGTCTTATAAAGAAAACCTTGGCGATATGGAAAACAAAGGAGCTGAACTGGGAATCCTGGTTGATGCGGTAAAAAGTAAAGACTGGTCGGTAAACTTCAACGCAAGTATGGTTTCGAACAGAAATAAGGTTGTAAGAATTTCAAACGCGTTAAAGAAATACAATGATAGGGCAGACGAGCTGCAATCCCTAAAACCTGGCGATGGTGGTTACCGGGGTATTCCGTTGCTTAGGTTTAGCGAAGGGCAACCTTACAACGCCATTTACGGTGTACGTTCATTAGGAATAGACCCAGAAAATGGACGGGAGCTTTACCTTAAAAAGGATGGCACACTTACCTACGATTATGATAAAAGAGATTATGTAGTTATCGGCGATCCTAACCCTAAGGTAAGCGGATATTTCGGCGGAACTGTGAACTACAAAAGATTTAGCCTTTATGTTCAGTTTCAGACTTATTTCGGTGGCGATAAATACAATTTAACCCTGGTAGAACGTGTTGAGAATGCCGATCCGAGGTATAACGTTGATAGGCGCGTATTCGAAGAAAAATGGAAACAGCCTGGCGATCTTTCTTTTTATAAAAACATCGCCGATAATGGCGAAACTGATGTAAGCTCGAGGTTTATTCAGCCCGATAACCTGATCAACCTGCAAACACTCAACGTTTCATACGACATGAATAAAAAAATGGCGGCCAAGTTGGCAATGTCCAGTTTGATGTTCCAGATAACCGCCAATGATTTGGTGCGTTGGTCATCAGTAAAAGAAGAAAGGGGAATTAACTACCCGTTTACCAGGAGTTTAACCTTTTCTGTTAGAGCAGCTTTTTAAGCTATATTATTTAACGGATTTAAAATATAAAAACATGAATATTAGATTGTTAATCTGCCTCATCGTCATCACAGGATTATTTAGCTCCTGCAAGAAATGGCTGGAAGTTGAGCCAGAATCTGAAATAGCTGCCCCAATTTTATTCAGTACCGAAAACGGCTTTATGGAAGCTATAAATGGGGTATATAACCGAAGTACAGAATCTGATCTGTATGGTAAAGAACTTACATTCGGTACAACTGAGGTGCTGGCCCAAAATTTTTCGATGCGTGAAGACGGACAGGATTACAGGCAAACCTCTTTGTACAATTATAAACATGGCGAGTTTATCAAGCGAAAAGATAAAATATGGGCCGGTTTATACAATGCAATTGTAAACTGTAACCTGATCCTCGAAAATGTAGATGCAAAAAAGAACATTTTTAGCGGTAATAATTATGCCATTGTGAAAGGCGAGGCACTTGCTTTAAGGGCCTACCTGCATTTCGATTTATTGCGTCTTTTTGCGCCTTCTTATCTCAGAAATCCTACTGCAAAAGGAATACCCTATGCAAATAAATACACAAAGGAAATTACACCGGTTTCAAGCGTAACAGAAACCATCGATCTGATTACGAAAGATCTGGAAGAGGCCAAACAGCTATTAATTGCCGATCCCATAAGAAGTGCCGGTTACATTGTAAACTATCCTCTGGTTACCGATTCGCTGAAAAATACAGAGGAGAAAAACCCAAGTCTATTTTTACAGAACAGAAGGCACCGCTTAAACTATTATGCGGTTTGCGGAACACTTGCCCGTGTTTACCTGTATAAAAATGATAAAGTTAAAGCCTTGCTGAATGCCAAGGAGGTAATCGACTCAAAAAAGTTCCCCTGGACAGCAAAAAGTGATTTTGAAGCATTTGAAGACGCCAAGAAAGACCGGATTCTTTATAAGGAACTCGTTTTTGGCTGGTATATACCAGGTGCTGCAAAGGATATAAAAGAGAGGTGGTTTCAAAGCGGTACACAAGGTTTTTACCTCATTGAGGATGCTGCAGATTACATTTACGAAAAGGCAACAGCAGGAGCAAGCGATTCGCGCTATAAATACTGGTTATCGGCCACTTCGAGCCAATCATCCAGAACTTACGATATCGTTAAATACCGCAGAAACCCATTAAGTTCTGAAGCAAATGCAAATTTACATTACCTGATGGCACCTGCAATAAGGCTTAGTGAAATGTATTACATCGCTGCCGAGTGCTCGTACGCAAACAATCCCACGGTTGCCGTTAATTACCTTACACAGGTGCGCGAAGCAAGGCAAATTGGCGATCCTTTGACCATCAACAGCGAAGAAGATTTGTTGAAAGAACTCCTTAAAGATGCCCGTAAAGAGTGGTTGGCAGAAGGTCAGCTTTTCTATATGTACAAGCGCCTTAATCGGGGCATAGTAGGTCAAACTGGTGCAATTATCCCGGCTTCCGACAACATTTTCGTGCTTCCTCTTCCTAACGATGAGATTGTTTATGGTGGCCGGTAGCAATCTGAAATTTTAATAATAGCAAATTATGAAATTATATATATTAATATTCGCAGTGATATGCCTTGCTTCTTGCAAGAAAGCAGAAGAAATGCGTTTTGATCACAGTGCCAATGTGTATTTCGACATTTATAACGGTGATAAAGACAGTATCGTAAAAACCTTTGCCTATAACCCAACACTGGCCCAGGATACCGTATGGTTGCCTGTGCGTTTATCTGGGGTCAGAACAGATGCCGACCGAAAATTTAGTGCTAAAGTAGTTACCGATTCTTCAACGGCTACCCCAGGAATCCATTACGAACCTTTAAAAGCCCAGTATTCAATTCTTGCATACAAGGGAATAGGATACATTCCTTTGGTTATTTATAACAAGGATAAGGAACTTGAAAACAGATCGGTTTCTGTACTGATCAAATTAACAGGTACAACAGATCTGGGCATCGAAAATCCTTACCTCATCAGGGCCAAAGTAGTGTTCTCATCCAAACTGGAAAAACCAAGCTGGTGGGATAGCTGGCCGCTTCCTCCTTATTCGAGAACCAAACATGAGCTGTTTATTCTGGTAACCGGACAAACCTCGCTTACTACTGATGGACTTGATGCACCAAAAAACCTGTATTATATCGGTTTATTAACCACCATGTTAAACAATCCATTTAATTGGGTAACCAAAAACGAAGCAAAAGGATATGTAATTGAAGCGGTTACTGCCGGTAATACCGACAGCTATTATTTCTACAATACAAAGAATCCGGCCAAGAAAACACTGCTGAGAAAAAACATACAGAACGGTAAATATTATTTTATAGATGAAAATGGAAATGAGGTTATTTAAACATAAAAACATGGATATTAAAAGAATAATCTTGTTAATAATTGGTGTGGCTTCACTAGCCGCATGTCATAAAGACCTGGGCAATTACGATATCAGTTTGCCTGTAGAGCCAAAAGTATTAAACCTCGATTCGGTGTACACCGCAAGTGTTGGCGACAGTTTGATCATCAAACCAAAGATAGAAGGTGCAGGTGCTGCAAATATCGAACTTCAATGGAGAATTAGTGTAATTGAAGGCAATGATATTAATTATACCGGACCTGCCTTAAGGATCATATTCGGTTTGCAATCTAAAAGGTATGCGGCCCGCCTTACCGTATTTAACAAAACGAATGGAATGAAATATTTTCATAAGTTTAATATAGATGGCGGAACCGAATTTGCCAGTGGTACAACGGTATTAAGTGTTGAAAATGGAATAACTCAGTTTTCATTTGTGAAACCAGATGGTACCGTACAGGCACGTTTGTACCGGGCAATGCAGGGGAAAGACCTGCCTGCAAACCCTACAAATTTATTTCTGTTAAAAAATACTTTTACAGGCGGTACACTATTGGGTTATTGGATCATTACCAAAAATGGCGGCATCAGGCTTGATCCAAATACCATGCAGGAAGATCCAAAATATCCGAATAAGCTTAAAGATAATTTCTTTACTACACCAGACGTACTTCAGGTTGGCTCACTGATCTCACATCCGCAAGGTGTGATGATGGGCGTTGTAAATGGTAAATTTTATGGCGGCACAACCAGTACATGGGATCAGGCAGCCACTTATGGAATGTTTGGACTACCTGCCGATGGTGATTATGAACTGGCCCCATCGTTCGTGATGAGCTTCACCCAAAATGCTACTTATTTTATCGGTTTCGATAAGAACAAAAAGCAATTTGTGAGGATTAACCTGTACGGAGCACCTGTGTATTTTGGTACGCAATATTCGGTTACTACGGCAAGTGTTTTCGATCCGGTAAATGTAGGGATGGATCTTGTTCATCTAGAGCAGCTGAACAATGCAGATTGTTTCGCTTATTGTAAAGGAACCGATGGAAAAATTTACGAATTAAAGTTTAATGTTCAGTTTAACGGACCATTTACCTTCACACCTCAACATAAACGCCTATTTGTACGCCAGGAATTAATTAACGAAAACACCAGATGGAGCGGTGCTAAAAATGGGGTAATCTATATTGCCAATGGTGATAAGGTTTACCGTTACAATCCGGTAAATGAAGAGCTGAGAGAGCTGGCCACCAGCTTTACCGGAAAAACGGTTACGATGCTAAAACTCAGTGAGGACGAAGAAACGCTGATGGTAGGAACAGAAGAAACCGTTTCTTTTCTAAATATTGCCACCGGGATGAACGGTGTACTATTAAAAAAGATCGAAGGAATTCCTGGTAGTCCCGTAGATATCGCAATCAGAAAATAATGTTTTTCCATGTCCGGGCCATTTAAATTCCTTGGACATGGAAATCTAACTTAAAAAAAACATTCAGATGAAAATCATAAAATTAGCCGCATTGGCCGTCCTGTTACCAGTTTTAACATGGGCACAAACACCGAATTTTAGTTTAACAGGCAAAATAGGCACATTAGGAAGTCCTGCAAAAGCCTATATCGATTACATGGATAACGGCGTAAGCCACGAAGATTCAGTTGCCCTGGTTAACGGGAGTTTCAAATTCGCCGGACATATATCTGGCAACGCCTATGCCCGTATGGCACTCGATCACACCGGCGAAGGTAAAGGAAAAGCTGTTTACACAGGCGATGTAATTTACTTCTACTTTGGTAAAGAGCAGGTAACCATCACCTCTAAAGATTCTTTAGATAATGCGGTGTTTGCTGGTTCAAAGGTTTATCAGGAATACGATGCTTACAATAAAGCCATTGGCGGTACCATTATGGCACTTACCAAAGCCGTAAATATTGATTTTAACAGCGGTACCCCAGAGCAGAAAAAAGATACTGCTTATATGAAAGCTGTAGATCTGCGTTACAGAAAAAACATCCAGAACCGTACCGATAAGCAGTTTATTTTCGCAAAAGAACACCCAAATTCATACTTCGCTGTAGTGGCATTGTCAGAAGCTGCCGGAAGTAAGGTAGATGTAGCCAAGGTTCAGCCGATTTTTAATGCGTTAAACAAAGAATACCGCGAAACCGATACCGGTAAAGAACTTGCCCAGCGCATTGCTGCCAGCGGGATTACGGCGGTAGGGAATGCAGCCCCGCTCTTTACGCAGAATAATGTAGTCGGAAAACCGGTTTCGTTGGCCAGTTTAAAAGGTAAAGTGGTGCTGGTTGAGTTTTGGGCCAGCTGGTGCGGCCCATGCAGGGCAGAAAACCCAAACCTGGTAAAACAATATCAAACTTATAAAGATAAAGGATTCGAAATTATTTCGGTTTCGTTGGATAATGTTAAAGAACGCTGGTTAGAAGCAATCGAAAAAGACGGTTTAGACTGGATACACGTATCCGACTTAAAGGGTTGGAACAATGAAGTGGGCCGCTTGTATGGCGTACGCGCTGTGCCGGCAAGTTTTCTGGTAGATGCGCAGGGCAAAATTATTGGCAATGGCCTTCGCGGAGAACCGCTGAATAAAAAACTGGCCGAAATATTCAACTAATTGGTTAAATAAATATTGATCATGAAAAAGATATTAACGGCATGTCTGATGCTCGTTTCACTGTTCGCTTTCGGCAGTGGAAAATACCGGGACAAAATTGCCCTAAAGGTTTTATACGTAGGGTATAATCCTGATAAACCGATGCCCAAAAATGTAGTGTACTACTCAACCACGCCCAGTATTGTAGAAAAAGTGTACAAAACCCGCATGGCAGATTTTAAAGCCTTTTTAGAGCAGCGGTTTACAGAGGTTAAAGTAGTAGATGTGGCCGATTATAAGGTAGAAATGTCTGATGGGGTAGATGTTACGCTAATGGATGCTGGTCCGGTTACACTGCCTGCAGGTTTTAACCGCCCCATGGTTTTAATGCATGCCATGGCACCAAATGTTGGCCTGCCTTTAGGCTTAAAATTCGATTGGTATTGCCAATGTTTAGATAATGAAGCTTTAAATATCAAAACAAGTCACCCTATTTTTAATACGCCCAATGCAGTAAAGTTAACCATGGTGAAGAAAGCTACCCCAGGTTCTTTCTTTAATGGCCATCAAGGTGCAGAAACACCAAAGCAAATGGAAATGTGGCAGGTGGTAAAACAAGGTTTTTCATCTAAAGAGCCTTATCTGATCGGTATGGTATCACACGGCGAAGGATTTAACGATTCGCCCGATGCCGAATCCATTTCTGGTGGTGTATGCCTTAAAAATGCCGAAGCCGTTGCACTTGGCAGGCAGGGCAATTACTTTATGTGGGGTTTTGCAGGATCACCAGATTATATGACAGATGAGGCCAAAGATGTTTTTGTAAATACCATCTGTTACATTAAAAAGTTCGATCGCCTTTCGGCTATTGTTAAAAAAGTGCAGATCGAAACCCGGAGCGGTATAGATGAACTGGTTTACCGTTTGAGTAAAGATCTTTATAACCAGGCCATTGTATCCAGGAAAGAAGGCAACCTCCGCATGCTGAAAATGCAGCAGGAATTAAAAGATAAAAAAGCAAAAGGGGAAGATATTGGTCATGGCAATGAAATGTTTTTAAAAATGCCCGTAACAAACGATACGCAATCTTTTGAGGATTATGTTAAAGGTTATGGGGGGGATAGTTTGTTTGCCGTTTATGGCACAAACATTAGCTCATACCATAATTATTACCGTCAGAATTATGAATATTTCTATCCTTCTGGTGTTTACACGCTTCAATTGGACCGCGACGCTCAAAAATTAGGCATTTCTAACCGTAAGGTGGCCATTTTAGATAAATGTGTAAGTTTATTAGAAGCCAACAAAGATGTGGCAATGGCCCAGCGACTGCTCGAGCGGTACACCACCGAAAAATTTCAGACGGCTTCCGAATGGCGGAAATGGCTCAACCAAAACCGCAACAATCTATTTTATACCGAATCTGGTGGTTTTAAATTCATGGTAAATACTTTTGGTAAGAACATTTCAGTGGGCCAACAGCAAAGCTATCAATTGCCAAAAGCTATTGTAAGCGGCGAACCAACATCAGCCGATCCGGTTGCCGTTTCTGCAAGGTTTATTCCGGGCAATGGCAATAAGAAGGATAGTTTGCTCATCGAAGCAAAGATTTTAAAAGGCTGGCATATTTATGCTTATGTATCAAAAGATAATCCTTTTATCGTAACAGAAACGCGGTTAGAACTTCCCGAAGGCGCCATAGCCGACAAAGATTGGAAAACGACTGCCGCAATCCCATATCCGGGCAGCGATGGGATGTTTGTTTTTGAAGGCAATGCAAACTTTCGGATTATGGTTGATTACAGCAAAGCCAAAGCCGGAACTAAAATAAAATGTGGCTTATATTACCAGGTATGCGATGAAACCAAATGTTATCCGCCCAAAGAAAAAATGCTCGAAATAACCATTTAGGCTATTTATACGCTCAGTAGGGCCGGTAAAATGGCCTTGCTTTTTTAATTAATCAAAAACATGAAACATTTTTTAAGGCCTTGCCTTTTGGCTTTGCCATGCCTGATGATGTCTTTTTCGATGTGGGCACAAAGTCCTGCAAGCAAAGGCGATTCCTTACACATGAGCCTGCTAGCGCAGATGATTAACCAACCGGCCCCAAACTTTAGCCTGAAAGATCTTGATGGTAATGTAGTATCGTTAAAAGATTTAAAGGGAAAAGTGGTGATACTCGATTTCTGGTCAACATGGTGTGTTCCCTGTAAAAAATCATTTCCGGCAATGCAGCTTGCCGTTAATGCCTATAAAAACGATCCGTCGGTCAAATTCTTATTTATCCATACCTGGGAAACAGCTAAAATGCCACTGGAGGATGTGAAAAAGTACATCACACAATCTGGCTTTAAGTTTCAGGTGCTTATGGATACGAAAGATGCTGCTGCGCGTAATCTAATGGTTGAAGATTATGGCGTAAGTGCCATTCCCGCTAAATTTATTATTGATCGATCAGGCAATATCGTGTTTAAACTCACTGGGTTCTCCGGAACCGATGCCGCCGCGCTCGAGGAAATTTCGGAACGCATTACGCTGGCGAAAAATCATAAATAAAATGAAAAGATATATAAAAGTACTGGCTTTTAGCTTTGCAGTATTGCTAAGTTTACCTGTTGCTGCTCAGAAAAAGCAGGTGCTCAAATTTCAGCATACCATCACCGAAGCGGTTAAAAAAGCCTATCCGGCCAGTGTAAGGATGTGGGGTTTCGATGTGCAGCAGAACCAAAGAACAAGTGCTCAGTTTAGTGGCGTGGTAGTAAGTGCCGATGGCTATATCTTAACTGCAGCGCATACCATTTTACCGGGCAAAAATTATAAAGTCTTTTTCCCTGATGGCCGTGAGTGCATTGCGCTGGCTTTGGGTAAAATAGAAAATAAAGATACCCCTGGTATACCGGATGTAGGCATGATGAAAATAACCGATAAAGGCATTTATCCATTTGCAGAAATGGGATATTCAGGAAGTTTGTCCGAAAATGAGCCTTGCATCAGTATTTCCTATCCCGAAAGTTTAAATCAGGCATTGCCGACATTAAGGTTAGGCAATGTAGCTGAAGTGAAAAATCAATACGGTTTTATCCGTTCTACCTGCAAAATGGAACCTGGTGATTCTGGCGGACCATTATTTGATTATTATGGACGCGTAATTGGCTTACACAGCGCCATTGATGTTTCGGAAGAAATGAATTTTGAAATCCCTGTTGATCTTTACAGGCGTTACTGGACGGCCTTAAACAATGATATACATTATACTGCTTTTCCAGAGAAATTGGATAGTGTTAAAACAGACCCCTTGTTGAGCAGGCTTCGAAAGGAAAATAAGCAGAAAGCTTTACACCCTGATTTTGAAATGCCAGCACTTAAAAATTGCAGTTTTTCTGTAAAAAGCATGTTAAAGGGAAAAAATGAGCTAATCGGAGCCACTTTAATCAATATTATAACCGCTAAAGGTGACAAAAAGCAGTTTCTGCTAAGTAAAAACACAATGGTTGGTGAACAGGTACAGTTCCAATTTAATGGATCGGAAGTGCCACTTAAACTAGTAGCGAAAGACCAGGAAAACGACCTTGTTTTATTCCAGGTTCAGCAAAAAGTAGCAGGCGGAATAGATTTAGATATCACTAAAAAAGATACTGCTAAGATAGAAATGGGCAAATTTCTTTATAGCATCGGTCACAACGGCAATGTGATGAGAAGTGTCCTAAGTAGTTCGCTTTTTAGCCTGCCGAAATTGATTAACCAGCCTTATTTGGGTGCAATGGTGGTATACAATGCGAGCCCAGCTCAGTTCTCTTTAATTAAAGAAGGAAGTCCGGCTGAAAAAGCAGGTATTAAGGTTGGTGATGAGCTCCTCGGTATTAACGGGAAAGCCATCCATAAATCGAATGAGTTTGCGCCGGAGATGATGAAATACTGGGCAGATGATGAAGTTGTTTTTGAGTGGAAAAATGATGCCGGAAAAATGACCAGATCAGTTAAATTGGAGGGGAGGCTACAACCGAATTTTAACCACCCTGCCGAGAAATTCGATGGTGGTAAATCAGTACGAAGAGATGGTTTTAATACTGTTTTTGCACACGATGCGGCAATTAAAGCCAGTGCGTGTGGTTCGCCGGTTTTCGATTGGCAAGGTAATTTTTACGGGATCAACATCGCGAGGTTTAGCAGAACTACAACGCTGGTGGTTCCTAAAAAGATCATCAATGATTTTATTTTAAAAGCGATTGAATAGCACAGAAAATTCGTCATCTCGACTGCGCTCCCGATGAAAATTCTATCTTGTGGACACATCTTTTACTGCACTAAGGAGGAGCTATCTTGGTCTCAATGCAGGTTTTACCGAAGAACGCCGTCAATCCCAGGTGCCGGAAGAAATCAAAAAACAGTTTCACATCAGAACAATTAGCAGTTCCAAACCTAAAACGCAGTGGTTTTGTGTTCAAATTTGTAACAACACACAATCAGTAGAAACGAACAAAACAAAGTGCCGTTGTTTTTTGATGAGCGTAGAATGGTGTGAAAGGCACATTGCTGGATTGACAAAGCGCTTTGGCTACTTTGGCGCTCCAAAGTAGCACGCCTCCGCGGCGTAGAGCGGAAAAAACAATCAATATTTGTGTCCACACGATAGGATGAAAATCGGGACAAGTTGCGCTTCGCTACGATTGACTTTGTTTTTAATTCATTTTTTTACCATATAGACATATAAGAGCATATGAGGTTGAATTATCACTTGCATGGTTAGTTTTTTTCCAGCTATGCTGGAGCGTCATTTATATTGATTTTTATGAAATAAATTACCCCTCGAAATGTGATGCTTTTGTTCTATCAGTTAGTGTCCTCACAAACCATAGATTGGGCAACTTATCACTTCCATCATCCCTCTTACATTTTCCATCAAAAATGGCCAATGTTTATTTCTTCAGCAACGTATCAATTTCTAAATTAAATTCTTTCACAAATTCATCATAATATTTACCAGTAGCCGGACCATTAAACCCCGTGTGGATCTGGGCTACATTGCCCGATTTATCAATGATGATGGTGGTTGGGAAAGATAAAAAAGAATCAAGTGCCGGTAAGGATTCAGATACTGCCTTTTTATCGGCCGTGCCTGCCAAAACCTGATCATATTCGATGCCAAAGCGTTCGCGGAAGCGGTTCATTACCTTTTTTGCATATTCAGGTTCTGTAGAACGTTCGTAGTGTAATGCAATAACTTCAACTCCACGTTTTTTATTCTCCTTGTACCATGGTGCAATAAAAGTAGCTTCATCTACACAATTGGGGCACCAACTGCCGGTAATGGTTAATATCACCACTTTGTTTTTGTATCTATCGTCCTTTAAAGAAATCTTTTTGCCGTTAACATCAGGGAAACTAAAATCAAGCGTTTTATAACCTTCTTTTAAGTAAGTGAGTTTGTAGGCATCGGGCAACGCAGCATCTTTATTTTTAACACCCGAAAAAGCCTGACTACCCCTTGCGCCCAAAATTTCGCCGGTTAACGAACCATCCGGCTGAAAAGTTCCTCTGTAGTAAGCAGGAGAGGAGCCGATAAAGCTCGACAGTTGAAATTCATTGCCTTCAACAACGCCTTCAAGGTAGCGCGAATCGCCCGTTACCCGTAAAAAAGTACCTGTAAGTTTGTTTCCTACCTGTTTAAACAAGCCAACTGTTTTTTCATCCTTACCGTTGGGCGATTTAAAAACTACATCATAGCTGCCCGTGTAATTTGCTGTTGCAGGTTTGTTCGTCGTCTCGAAGCGTATATTACTACGCTCGGCCAAAATAGTTAAAGGTTTACCGGATTTATCCTGTTTTCTTAGTGTACCAGCCAAATGATCACCATCTACGAGCGCAAAAGCGAGCTCATTATCAAACTGATCTATTTTAACAAAAAGCGAATCAGTGGTCTGTCTTACCACTCCGCCTTCAAATTTTTCTTCCGCATTGCGGAAATATAATTTCTGCTCTCCGTTTTTTGTGCTGATTTCGAAATTGAACGGAATATCCAACCCTTCTTTTACTTTTGCAACCCCGCGCCAGTTGCCAAGGGCTACAAAAGCTTTTGGTTTTATTTTGTGAAGTTTAACCTCCTGACTGGCTAAAGCAGCGTGTTGCTGGGCATAAGTAAAAGCGGTAGATATGGCCAATAAGGCTGTGATAATGGGTTTTGGTTTCATTGGGATGTGTGTAATCGACTAAATTAGTCGACAAATATAGCTATGTAATCGCCAAAGAAAAAATATTTGAATAAAAATCTATAAAAACTATAGGATAAATGGAATTAGTTATACCTTTGCAGCAGTTATTTTAAAATACTTATCAAGAAAGGCGGAGGGAATGGCCCTGTGAAGCCTTAGCAACCATCTAAATTTAGAAATGGTGCTAATTCCATCCCAGATGAATCTGGGGTAGTTAAGTCAGTTGTTTGCACTATCCTTATAAAATTATACGGGGCACTTCTGACTTAAGGGGTGCTTTTTTTTGCCCAGATGCATTTCCTGATGAGTAAATATTGCTTTAAATAAAATCATTCAGATGAAAAAAACAGACGAGCTAAAATCTATGGGTTTAAACACTAGCGCATACTTCCGAATGCGTGTGCCCTGTTAAAACTGCTCCATTTAACAGGCTTTTTTAGGTCAATCATTCCCTCATTTCTTATTCAGGTTAAACACGGTTTTTAAACTGTGGTGGAATTGTTTTGCCCAAATTATTATTTCATAACTAATTATTAACTACACACATGTTCAAAATTTTTAAATCAATAGCAATGGTTTTGCTGCTGTTTATTGCGCAAAAGGTATCTGCTCAAAATGCTACGGTTACCGGAACCGTTAAATCGGCAGATGGCGAAACCCTGCCGGGCGTTTCAATTTTTATAAAAGAAACCAAACAAACAGCAATCAGCGATGGGAAAGGTGCTTTTAGCATTAACGCCCCTGAAAAAGGTACACTGGTATTCTCTTATATCGGTTTTAAAACCCAGGAGCTACAGATTACCAAAAACGGGCCCATTTCGGTAATTCTACAATCAAGCGATAATGCCCTTGATGAGGTAGTCGTTACTGCCCTAGGTATTTCGAGGGAAAAAAAATCGCTGGGTTATGCTGTTCAGGAGTTAAAGGGACAGAGTTTGGCAGAAGCCAAAGAATCGAACCTGGTAAATGCACTTGCCGGAAAAATTGCCGGTGTAAGGGTAACCAACAGCCAGGGGAGTATGGGATCATCACGGGTGGTGATCAGGGGCGAAACTTCTATTGCAGGCAACAATCAGCCATTATTTGTAGTTGATGGCATCCCGGTGGATAATTCTCAGTTAAACTCTGCCGGTGCCAGGGATTATGCCAATACCATTTCGGACATCAATCCGGAAGATATCGAATCGATGAGTGTGCTAAAAGGCCCAAATGCAGCTGCATTATATGGCTCGAGGGCTGCAGCAGGCGTTATCCTCATTAAAACCAAAACCGGTAAATCAAAAAAAGGACTGGGCATTACCATTAATTCGAATGCGGTTTTAGAAACCCTGCTTACGCTTCCTGTTTATCAAAATGCTTTCGGCCAGGGGTCTGAAGGTCAGTTTAGTTATGTAGATGGTGCGGGTAAAGGTGTTAATGATGGTGTTGATGAGAGCTGGGGACCAAAACTGGACGGCAGGTTGATCCCACAGTTTTATTCGAAAGGGGTAGCGGTTCCATTTGTTGCACACCCGGATAATGTCCGCGATTTCTTTCAAACCGGCTATTCACTTAATAATGGTGTATCGGTTGCCGATGCCAGCGAAAAATACGATTACCGCATCTCTTACAACAACCTTAAACAGGTGGGGATCGTGCCTAACTCGGGACAGGGGAAAAATTCATTTGTATTGAACACCACCTTAAAAATAACACCAAAGTTAAGTTTAACTGCAAACGCAAATTACAGTAAATTAAATTCTGATAATTTACCCGGAACAGGCGGTTCGCGTTCTACCAGTACCATGCTTCAGTTTACCTGGTTCGGCCGTCAGGTGGATATCAATCAATTGAAAGATTATTTAGACGAAAACGGAAAAACCTTTAACTGGAACAACAGCTATTATAGCAACCCGTATTGGGTAGCGTACGAAAATACTGTTTCCCAAAACCGTAGCCGGATTATTGGAAGTTTGGCCCTTAATTATAAAATTATAGATGGACTGAATTTCAATTTCCGTTCGGGAACAGATTATTATAACGACAGGCGTAAAGTTAGGATTGCCTATGGTACCAGTGGTACACCTTTTGGATCGTACACAGAAAGCGCCTTCACGGTAAGCGAAAATAATACCGATGCAACCTTAAACTTTAACAAGCAGTTAAACGACGATTTCAGCTTAGAATTATTGGGTGGGGGTAACATCCGCAGGCAATATATCGAACAGAACGACCAGAGTGCACCTAAATTGGCGATTGCCGGACTGTATACACTTAAAAACTCCCGCGATCCTTTGGTTTCATCCAACAATCTATCGCGTTTAAAATCGTACAGTGTTTACGCATCCGGTCAGATCGGATTCAGAAATTACCTTTTTGCCAACATTACCGCCCGGAACGATTGGTCGTCTACCTTGCCAGCCCAGAACAGATCTTACTTTTATCCATCATTTAACGGAAGTTTTGTAGCTACCGAAGCATTAGATATTAAAAGTGAGGTGCTTAACTATTTAAAAATCCGCGGTGGCTGGTCTAAAGTGGGTAAAGATGCTGATCCATACCGTTTGATCAATACTTATGCATTTGGTGCACCATTTTATGGCAATCCTCAGCTTACTACGGGTGCTATTGATCTTAACCCTAACCTAAAGCCCGAAACCACTACTTCTACAGAACTGGGCATTGAAGGTTCTTTATTTAACAAGAGAATACGTTTCGATTTAAGTGCCTACAATACCAACAGTTATAATCAGATTTTAGCTGCCGACGTTAGTCAGAGTACGGGTTTCAGTTCGAAATTACTTAATGCCGGAAAAATCAACAACAAAGGGATAGAAGCCCAATTGGGCATTACACCCGTTAAAAAAGCTTTTACCTGGGATGTTGATTTTAATTTCGCCGCAAACAGAAGCAGGGTGATAGAACTAGATGCAGAAAAATTATTGACCAATTATGTGGTGGCCACAAATACGGCCCAGGTAATTGCAACAGTAGGACAGCCATATGGCTCGTTATTCGGTACTGCCTTTTTAAGGGACGGAAATGGAAACATCATTGTAAATGCCACGGGGGCACCTGCCACAAACCCAACCAAACAGGTATTGGGTAAATATACGCCAGATTGGATTGGTGGTGTTTACAATACTTTTACTTATAAAGGGATAAGCCTGGGTGTTTTGGTTGATGCAAGCATCGGCGGTTCTATTTATAATGGCACTTACTCAACAGGTACCTATACAGGTGTATTGGCTTCAACATTACCTGGAAGGGCAGCAGAGTATGGCGGTATTTCTTATTATTATCCCGACAATGATAAAGCAAAAGGAACGGTAAGGGTAAATGGCGCGGCTCCGGCTGGTGTTACGGTTTATGATGACGGGATAATTTTTGATGGCGTAACAGCAGATGGCAAAAAGAATGACAAAATATTGCCTGCCCAGCAGTATTATAAATCGTTCAGAAATATTGATGAATCCAGTATTTTCGATGCTTCTTATGTTAAACTCCGCGAGGTTAAACTAAGTTATAACCTACCTGCCAAATGGCTTCGCCCGTTAAATTTACAAGGGGTTTCAGTTTCACTTGTTGGCCGTAACCTTTGGATTATCCACCGGAATACCGTTGATATTGATCCAGAAGTAGCTTTTAACACCGGTAACGGTCAGGGTTTAGAGAGCTTATCTAACCCAAGTACCCGCAGTTATGGCATTAACCTGAATGTTAAATTTTAAATATCCCAATCATGAAAAATAAGAAACTATATATACTGGCCATTTTGGCAATTGCCTTGTCATCGTGCAAAAAAGAGCTTGATGAGGTAAACATCAACCCCAATGCACCGGAAATTCCACTGCCCGATTATTTATTAACTGGAACCACTAAGGTAACGGCCGATACCTATTGGGGCGTAACCAACAACATGAATTCGAGTTTGCTTTTTGCACAGCAATGGGCTAAAGTACAATATACAGAGGAAGACCGTTTTATCTTTTCTAACAGCAGTTTCACTTCTTTATGGGCCACGGGTTATGCACAAAGTATTGCCGGTTTTAACAAGATTATCGAATTGGGAGATGCGCAGGCAAACCCGAATTACAAAGGTGTTGCACTTGTATTAAGATCGTGGACTTTTTTATTGCTTACGGATGCTTATGGCGATGTTCCATATACACAGGCCGGAAAAATAAAACAGTTTGTTACCCCTGTGTACGATAAGCAGAAGGATGTTTATTATGGTATTTTAAGTGATTTAAAATCAGCACAGGCTACCTTAGATCCTGCCGGAAAGGCTATCGCCGGAGATGTAATTTACGGCAATAGTATCGCCTTGTGGAAAAAGTTTGCTAATTCTTTACGCCTCCGTACCGCTTTGCGCATTGCAGATAAAGACCCTGTTAAAGCTAAACAGGTTATTGATGAGATACAGGCAGAAGGTGGTGCCTATATCAGTAGTAATGGCGATAATGCAACATTGAAATATGATGTTTCGCCACAGCAAAATCCTGTTGCAGCATCTTTCGAAACCAGAAATGATTACCGCATCAGTAAAACTATTGTGGATAAACTTTCTGCGTTAAATGATCCGCGCTTACCAATTTATGTTAGCAGAACTGAAAATGAACCAAAAGGATATGTTGGGATCCCTAATGGCTCTACAAACTCTGAAGCGAGCGCAATAGGCCTGGCAAATTCATCCAAACCGGGCAGTTATTTCCTTGACCCTAAAGCTCCTGCGGTAATTTTTAGCTATGCCGAGCTGCTTTTCGATAGGGCAGAAGCGGCAGCACGCGGTTTTACAACTGAAAATGCTGAGGATTTATATAAACAGGCCATCAAGGCATCTTTTTTACAGTATAATATCGGTGGAACCGTAGCAGATGATTATATCAACCAGCAGGGCGTAGTATACAATGCCGCAAACTATAAAAAATCGATCGGTGAACAAAAGTGGCTTGCCTTATTTGGCCAGGGTTTAGAGGCCTGGACAGAACAGCGCAGGTTAGACTATCCGCAGTTAACTGCATCTGTTAATACCGTATTGAATGGCAAAATTCCGGTACGTTTTATTTATCCGGGTAGCGAGCAATCGTTAAACGGACAGAATTATAAAAGTGCAGTTGCCAGCCAGGGTGCAGATTTATTAACCACCAAATTGTGGTTTGACGCTTTTTAACCCGATCGTGGTGTCGGATGTTTTCATCTGACACTGTTAAAATAATCAGATGCATCCACTTTAATGGCGGTTTGAAACATCGTTATTTTACAGTAAAAAGAAAACGTCCCGATTTAGTATCGGGACGTTTTTTTGTTTTTAAGCTAAAGAAAAAGATAAACCTGTTCGGTTTCTTTTTTCTTTGCCGGTATTCATCTGGCTAAATCTTCGGCTGCATTACTTGCCCTGGTTTTAAGGTCTTCTGCGTAACCTTTCGCTTTATCTGCCCATTGTGGTGCTTTATCCAATAATTCATCTACAATTGATTGTCCGGTAATTGGATCTTTCTTGGTGATATATTTTACGCCTGCATATACAGCAGCGCCAATAATTGCTGTTTTTAAAATTCCCATGTCTTTCGTTTTTTAGTTAAACATTCTGAGTTCGTTAAAAGTTTTAGACGATTTATCATTGGCATTGTTACAGATGCCAGTGGGGTGCTCAACAATGGTAAGGGTTCAATCTTGTATTCTCCGTTTGGTCGGTGTGTCACCGACCACTAGGATAAAGCGTAAGCGATATTATAAAAAGCACAGGCAATATTATAAAAAGCGTAAGCGATATTATAAAAGGCACAAGCAATAATATAAAAAGCGCAGACAATAATATAAAATGCGTAAGCGATTTTATAAAAAGCGTAAACAGTTATATAAAAAGCGTAAGCGATATTATAAAAGGCACAAGCAACAATATAAAAAGCGCAGACAATAATATAAAATGCGTAAACAGTTATATAAAAAGGACAGGCAGGAATTTAAAATGGATGGCCAGCTTATGTAAAAGTAACCGGGGCAAAAATATTCACATCAACAGATGCCTGGTTCAGCAGCTAATCTGTCGGTTTCGAGGCAATAAGGTCGCTCTAAGGCAGTAAACGCAGTAATTTTGATCAACAAATTTTAAAATATAACAAAATGGAAAATAATCAAAACGGCAATCCAACAATGGAAGCCAGCCACACAAAAGTATTGTATACAGGTAAAACACACACCACAGGCGGTAGAGACGGCAGTTCGGCAAGTTCGGATGGAAGATTGGCAATCTCGTTATCTTCGCCAGGTTCGAACGGTAAAGGAACAAACCCCGAACAATTGTTTGCTGCAGGTTGGTCGGCCTGTTTTATAGGTGCCATCGGACTGGCAGCTGCTAAAAATAAAATCACCTTACCAGCCGATCTGGCGGTTGATACAGCGGTTGATCTTTGTTTAAAAGATGGCGAATACAGCTTGCAGGCGAGGTTAAATGTTAGCCTTCCGGGTTTATCGCCCGAGGTAGCCAGATCGCTTACCGATGCGGCTCACCAAACCTGCCCATATTCTAAGGCTACCAGAGGTAATATCCCTGTAGAAATTAACTTAATATAACGAGCTTAACAGCGGGCCAGGTGTTTAAACCAGTCCCGCTTTTTTATCAGATTATGATCAATCTAAATCCCGATATTAATAGGTGCTACATGGTTGCTTTGTCGATGCCCATGTTCGATAGCTGCAGTAAACACGGGCTCATTCAGCTGCCTCAATCCACCAATGAAAACAATGAACAAAAGGAAGTACGGGAGGAGATCAGGCACATTCTTGAACAACAGTTTTCTGGATAATTACCTGTTTTCGAGCCAATTCAAAAAAGCGGTGGTTTTTTCTTTGCCGATCAGTAATTTTTCAGGCGTTGCGATCACCAGTTTTACAAATAGTTTGCGGTCGAAATAATGTTCTACTTCTTTAATGGCACTAAAATTAACCAGGTACTGCCGGTTAAGCCTAAAAAACTGGAGGGAAGAAAGCTGGCCCTGAAGTGTATCGAGCGATTGGCTAAGGGTGTATTCTTCTTCCTTCATCGTCATAATCGTTGGCGAATCATTTCTGATGTAGATAAATGCAATCTGTTCTGTTGGTACAGTAGTATACTTGTTGTGCTTAAAAACCAGAAAACTTTTCTTTCCCTCATCGGTACCGATCCGTTTAATCAGCTCATTCATATCTGGCAGCTTGTGCTGCTGAAAGAAATTCTGGAACTGATCTACCTTTTCAAAGGCCTTTTGAAGATCTTCCTGAGAAAAGGGCTTCAACAGATAATCGATGCCATTGGCTTTAATCGCATCCATGGCATATTCGCCGTAAGCAGTGCAAAAAATTACCGGACAACTGATCTTCACCGACTGAAAAATTTCGAAAGAAAGTGCATCCGATAACTGGATATCCATAAAGATCAGATCGGGAATGTCGTTTTCGGAGAAATACTGCACCGCGCCATCCACACTCTGCAGGTTGGCAACAATCTGTGCTTTCGGACGTATTTTGGTAACGAGGTTTGATAAAGACTTTGCAGCTTTAATCTCGTCTTCAATGATGATAATCTTCATGTATAATGGGCAATTTTATGCTAAAATAGGTTTCTCCTTTTGAAATGATGATTTCCTTGTTCAGCAGGTGGCTATACCGCTGGTTGATGTTTTCGAGGCCAATTCCGGTAGAGGCCTCAGGCGTTCTTTTGGGTTGGATCCTGTTTTCTACAACAATAAAATCGCCTTCAACATAGAGTTTAATGTGTAAAGGCTTTTCCAGCGAAAGCACATTGTGTTTAATGCAGTTTTCTACCAGGAGCTGGAGGGTGAAAGGCGGAATAAGCGATTGGTTATAACGCTGATCGATATCAACATTAAGATCGATCCCCTCTTCGAAACGTGCTTTTAACAAGAACAGGTAAGCCTCTAAAATATCGAGTTCTTCGGCAAGAAGAATCAGGTTATGCTTACGGCTTTCGAGGGTAAAACGATAAAAATCAGATAGTTTAAGGATAAACTCTACACTGTGGTTATCGTTGCTCTCTACCATATATTTCAGGGTATTAAGGCTGTTGAACAAAAAATGGGGATTAACCTGTTGTTTAAGGAGTTCGTACTGTGCCCCCAGGTTATCAGCTTTGGTGCGTTCGAGCTCGATGCCCACCTGCTGGTTCTGATAATTTTGATAAAGCAGGTTCAGGAACATATAAAACATAATGTTAACCAGGATACCCCTTACTTCGAACATCAGCATTACAGGGCCAAAATGGATACGGGTTAACAGAAACTGCTGTACAGAAGAAAGAATAAACATGAGCAAGATCCCGAAAAAGAGACCTTTTAATAAGCGTACAACTGAAAAACCACTGGCTACATCGCGCGAGGAATAAGCCGGAAGCGTCATCAGGTTATAATACCAGATTACTACCGCAAAAAGAAAAGTAACGCCCGAATCGGCCAGTGCTTCGTAGATGTTAAAGCGGTGCTCGGCAATTTTCGGTACAGCCGTTAATATGCCGAGAAAGAAAGAACTCAGCCATATTACTTTGTGCGAAATCTTAAATGTTTTCTTTTTCATTTCAGCCCAAATATAAGATAAATACCATCGAAGCGAAGAGATCTTTCCACTCTGCTAACCTTGACAGATCAATTGAAGAATCGTCATTTCGACTGGAGCTGCCGATTTTTCATCGGTTGCGGAATGGAGAAATCTACATAGACAGGTTTAGCAACTGACTTTGTTTGTCTGCAGGTTTTACCGATGCAGGTCCGTCAATCCCAAGTGCCGGGGAGAATCAAAAAACAGGTGCACACCAGAACAATCTGCAGTTCCAAACCTTAAACGCAGTGGTTTTGTGTACATTTTGCAGAAACTTTATCCTAGCATCTACTACACAAAACAAAGTGCCGCTTTTTTTTGATTAGCATGAGGCTGAGCAAAAAGGCACATTGCTGGATTGACAAAAGCATTTTATTTATAGTTTTTAATAGTTTTAACTGTATAAATGAGCTTCGCTGTCGCTTCGGTTTGCATACTTTTGATGCCTCAAAAGTTTGATGCCTCCGCGGCAAAGAGCGGAAGAAACATTAAACATTTGTGCCCATAGGCCAATAGAAGAATTTCCTTTCAACTCGAGTTAGCTGGTTTTTCACTTGCAGCGAAATGGAGAGATGCAGAACATGCTTTCGTGGCAATTATTATTGGTGCAGTGTGGCACATGTGGGCATATTGCTTAGCGGTGCAATAAAAATTTTTACCGATAATCTCTATTAAATTTATATATTTCGGCCAAATTAACCCTCAGTAAATCGATTAAACCAAATATTGATGTATGAATAAAGAAAAGCTGTTCACTGAAATCAAGGATTTAAGCATCATAAATTCTTTCTCTAAGCACGAACAGCTGGTACAGGGAATCATCAATAGCTTAAATCATAAATGGATGGCCAAAGGCGATATGCTGCCTTCGGTTAACGAGATGATGCGCGAAACTGGTTTTGCAAAAGAAACCATAGGCAAGGCTTACAAAGAATTAATTAACAGGGGTATTTTGGAATCGAAAAACAGGATGGGCTACTTTGTAGCCACTGATGATACCGAACAACACCTTAAAGTATGTTTGTTAATTTATGCATTTGATACTTTCCAGGAAACCTTTTACCAGAATTTTCGTGACCATTTAGGAGAGAACATACAGGTTGATGTATATTTCCACCACAATAATTTTAGTGTTTTCGAATCCATTATCAATAGTAACAAAGGGCAATATGGCCTGTATGTTATTGCCCCAATAGAAAGTGATGCGGCCAAAGAAGTACTGGAACAGTTACCGAAAGAAAAACTATTGATTGTAGACCGGTACGTAGAACTTAAGGGCAGTTATTCGTATATCGTTCAGGAATTTAAGAAAGCATCGTACAATGCTTTTTTACAGTTGGAACCCCGGATAAAAGAATTTTCAGAATTTGTTTTCTTTTTTAAACCATCATCTGCCGAGCCCAATGAAGTGCTGTTGTCGTTCAAACGTTTTGTAAAGGAATTTAAGATCAATGGGGTAATCAAAAATAGCTACGAACCGGGGAGCGTTGCGCCTGGTAAAGTTTATTTCACCATACACAATCTCGAACTTTGGGAAATACTGAAAGATACGAAGGTTAAAGGCTTAAAAGTAGGAAAGGACCTCGGCATTCTTTCGCACAATGATGATAACGTAAAGGAAATCATTTTTGATGGGATTACCACTTTTTCGATAGATTTTGCAGAAATGGGGCGTTTGGCTGCCGAATTTGTATTGAGCTTAAAACCCATCAAACACGTAATTGAAAACAAACTGATCAGAAGAAATTCACTTTAATACCATCGCGTGGGCACAACGGCAATTATCAGCTTTATTTTGTTTACGGTACTTGCCGCAACAATTTCCTATTTCAAATCCAGAAAAACCCAACGGTCTACCATCACGGGCTTTTTCTTTGCCAACAGAACCAACGGCTTTATTATTATTGGTGCTTCACTGTTTTTTAGCAATATCAGCGCCAATCAGTTTATCGGCGAAAACGAGTCGGTTTACATCAATAACATGTCGGTTATTGGCTGGGGAATATCCTCAATCCTGGCCATGATTATTGTTTCCGAATTCTTTATACCCATTTATTTTAAGACGGGGATCCGCACCATTCCCGATTTTTTAGAAAAACGCTACGATAAGCAGACCAAAACTTTAGTTTCGGTTGTTTTTCTGTTTAGTTACATCATTAACCTGCTTCCATCGGTGTTATATGGCGGTGCAGTAGCTTTTAGCAATCTGATCGATCTTTCAGCATTTCACCTTTCTTATTGGGAAAGCATTTGGGTATTTGTTTGGATTATGGGACTTATCGGCTCTGTTTACACTATTTTAGGCGGTTTTAAAGCCATTACAATATCCGACACCGTTTTAAGTGGCGGTATGTTGGTGTTAATTATTGCCTTGCCTTATTATGGTTTGCGTTATCTGGGACATGGCGATTTTTTTGACGGGCTCGCTACCGTGCTTTCTACTAAAAAAGAACACCTTAATTCGATTGGGAGCAGCCACGATGCGGTTCCTTTTTCTACCCTTTTTACCGGGATGCTGATCGTAAACCTGTATTATTGGGGGATGGAGCAGTACATTGTGCAACAGGTATTGGCGGCCAAAAGCCTGGCCGAAGGGCAAAAGGGGATTGCCTTAACCTGTTTTGCGAAATTGCTTTGCCCGCTGTTGATCAATGTGCCCGGTTTAATTGCAGTTCATTTATATCCTGTTTTAACCAACACCAACCAGGTATTCCCGCTGTTGATAAAGGATGTACTGCCACCCTTATTGATGGGGTTATCGGCCTGCGTACTTTTTGGCGCTGCAATTACCACCTTTAATGCCGGACTTAACAGCTCCAGTACCTTGTTTCTTCTTAACTTATATAAACCATTTATGGAGAAGAAAGGGAAGACATTATCCGATAAAAGCTTATTGAGAACAGGGCGGTTATTCCAGATTTCAGTATCACTGTTTGCCATGGCTTTTGCTCCTTTCATTATCTTTTCGAAGAATGGATTTTACGAATACCTGCAAAAAATCAGTGCGATATTTAGCCTTCCAATTTTTACCATCATTTTTCTAGGTTTTGTTACCAAGAAAATGCCGCCTATCGCAGCCAAAATCGGCATGCTTTTCTTTATTACCTGTTACGTACTGAGCCAATGGATCTTTAACCTCCACCTGCATTATTTACATACACTCGCTATCATCTTTTTGATTACCATGGTATTAATGCTGATTATTTCGAAGCTGCACCCAAATCAAAACGCTTATACATTGGTACTGGATAATAAAATAGAAATTATCCCATGGCGCAGCAGGCACTACTACCATGTGGTTTTAATTTCGTTAATGGCACTGGTGTTTTTCGTTTTCTCATCTTATATGTTAGCTTAAAAAATAAGCAAACATCTTTAGCCAGAGTGCTTAACTTTAATGGTCAACAGGGTTAGAAAATAGACCACCTTTTACTATAATCCGTTAAAAAATAAGCGTTATTGGCAAAAGAATAAGCATAAACACACCTATTTGGTTTATGGCTTGCAATCTTAAATATTTTGTTTATAATTGTATTCGAAAATAGTAGGATAGGATAGGATAGGTCAAAATATAGTTATTTGCTATCGTTCCAGCGTTTTGTCACCTTTTAAGAGGGCACAAGGTAAATAATTCGCGGCAATCATTGTCTAAACCTAAACAATATTTTCATTAACCAAATATCCCAGATTATGAGAAATTTTACAACTTATTGTGCAGCAGTACAAACCCTTCCTTCAATTGCTAAAGGATGGCCGGCGGACCTACCAGAATCTAAAAGAGGTTAATTCCTGTCGATTTACATCTATCTACAATTTTTTAATTCATCATTTAAAAGCTGATTAGCAAATGAAGCAATTATTTTTGTGTGGGCGCATAACTGTGCCCAACAGGTTTAAAAATGTGCTGGTATTGACAGGTTCGATACTCTTATTTTTCCTGATTTTTATGCCCAAACAGGGCTTTTCGCAAGGGGCGAAGAAAACCATTACGGGTAAGGTTACCGATACACTTGGGGTAGGGCTTCCTGGGGTAACTGTAGCCGTTGTAAACAAAGTTAATGTAGGTACACAGACCGACAACAACGGAAAGTTTGTGCTAGATGTTGCTCCGGGAGAAATACTTAGGTTTTCTTACGTTGGTTATGGCGAACAAAGGGCAACTGTTGGTGCCGGTAACGTGATCAACATTAAATTAACAGAAGAAAACATGCTTTCTGAAGAGGTTGTAATTACCGCCTTAGGGCAGAAACAGCGCAAAGAAGCCTTAGTGGGCTCTGTTACCACAGTAAAGGTAGGCAACCTTAAAATTCCTTCAAGTAACTTAACAAATGCCCTTTCTGGGCAGATAGCGGGGGTAATAGGTTATCAACGCAGCGGGCAGCCAGGGCAGGATAACTCGCAGTTTTTTATCCGCGGGGTAACTACTTTCGGTTATAAACAAGATCCACTTATTTTGATCGATAATGTTGAATTAACCAGTTCAGATCTTGCCCGCCTTCAGGTTGATGATATTGAAAGTTTTTCTATCCTTAAAGATGCCAGCGCAACCGCATTATATGGGGCAAGGGGTGCAAATGGTGTGATTTTAGTGGCTACAAAATCTGGTAAAGAGGGTAAGGCCAAAATAAGTTTCCGTTTAGAGAATTCTTCTTCTCAATCTACACAAAGCCTCGAGCTTGCTGATCCGATTACCTATATGAGGCTCTTTAACGAGGCAACTATTGGCCGTGGCATGGATCCTAAATTTACGCCCAATCAGATCATCAATACACAGGCAACGGTAAATAAAAGTCCGGGATATAACGAATATGTTTATCCGGCAGTTGATTGGTTAGGTTTATTGTTTAAAAAGCGTACCAACACGCAAAGGGCTAACCTGAGTGTGAGCGGTGGCGGTGGGGTAGCCAGGTATTATATTGCAGGCTCTTACAATTTGGATAATGGCGTGCTTAACCAGGATGAACGTAATAACAACGACAATAACGTTAAATTCCGTAACTACCAGTTAAGATCTAACATTAACATTGATTTGAGCAAAACAACCGAACTGGTGGTCCGTTTATCCGGAAATTTTAGCGAATATAATGGCCCATTGGCTACTGATGGTGGTTTCTCTACCGACCTTTATAATATTGCGGTACATACCAGCCCGGTTTTATTCCCGGCATATTTTCCGGCCGATGCGGCTAACCAAAATGCACAGCATATTCTTTTTGGAAATACCGGCGGTACAGGGGTAAACAGTATTTTGTACAACAATCCTTATGCAGCATTGCTCCGTGGACATAAAAATTCTACTGAATCGCGCATGTCTGCACAGTTGGAACTGAACCAAAAGCTCGATTTCCTCACGCAGGGTTTATCATTTAAATCGATTTTTAGTACCAATAGGTATTCTTATTTCGATTCTTCTATGGCTTACTCTCCATTTTATTACAATGTGGGTTCTTACGATCGGCCGAGCAATACCTATGTTTTAAACTGGTTAAACTCAGCCACAGGCGACCCGAACAATGTTCCCAACATCGCACAGGAATACCTGAGCTATTATCCCGGTGATCCAAACATCAGTACCTTTCTATATGGGCAGGCTTCTGTAAATTATGACCGTACTTTTGGCGGCAACCATTCCATAAGCGGTACTTTAATTGGTACAGCACAGCAGAATCTGTACAATAATGCCAAAGATCCAAAAACAAAGCAACGGACTCTTCAGTATTCGCTCCCATATCGCAATTTGGGTTTGGCAGGGCGATTAACCTATTCGTATAAAAGCCGTTATTTTGTTGAAAGTAACTTTGGATACAATGGATCTGAAAGATTTTCAGAAAACCACCGCTTTGGTTTTTTCCCCACCATTGGCGCTGGATGGATTGTTTCTAACGAGAAATTTTGGACAGGTGGAATATCCAATGTCGTTAACCGGTTAAAATTAAGGGGAAGTTTTGGTTTGGTGGGTAACGATGCCATCGGATCGCAACGTTTCTTTTACCAATCGGATGTGAATTTAAACGGGGGAGGCAACTACGCCCAATTTGGTTTTAACGGTGCGGCTAACCGTCCTGGTGTGTACATTAATAGCTACGAAAATACCAATATTACCTGGGAAACTTCGCGCCAAACCAATATTGCACTAGAGGCAACGCTTTTCAAAAATATGAATATTGTTGCAGAGGTTTATAATAACGACCGCTACGATATTTACATGATCCGTAAAAATGTTCCGAGTACATTAGGCCTCGAAGCTATAGATCCAAATACGAATGCACCAGATATTGGCGCCAATATTGGAAAAGCAAGATCGAGAGGTATCGATTTATCGCTCGATTATAAGTTTAATGTTAATGCATTTTCGTTTGCTGTTCGCTCTAATTTAACTTTTGCCAAAAATAAATACATCAATTACGAAGAGCCACAATGGGCCGAAGCCTATCGTTATACCACAGGCCAGCCCATTAGCCGCAACTATGGTTACATTGCCGAACGTTTGTTTGTTGATGATAAGGAAGTGGTAAACTCACCAACACAAATATTCTCTACAGGAGGCAAAGCACCTAGGGCCGGCGACATTAAATACCGCGATTTAAACAGCGATGGTAAAATAGATGATGCCGATAAAGCTTATATCGGTTTCCCGCAATCGCCTGAAGTGGTGTACGGATTTGGTTTCAGTTCATCATATAAAGGGTTTGATTTATCAGCTTTTTTTACCGGGCAAGACCGTATGACTTTCTTTATCGATCCAAGAAAAGTGAGCCCTTTTGTACCGAGTGATCAGGATTATATTTACGGAAACACGCAATTGCTTAAAGATTTTGCAGATAATCACTGGTCGCCAGAAAACCAGAACCTATATGCACTTTACCCCCGTTTGGCCGTAAATGCTGCAGATTTAGAAAATAATGCCCAAACAAGTACCTGGTGGATGAGAAACGGACGTTTATTGCGCTTAAAATCTGTAGAGGTTGGATATACACTTCCGCAACGCATTTCGAATAAAATCAAATTAAGCTCTTGCAGGATTTATTTCAATGGACTAAACCTCATTACCTGGAGTCCATTTAAAATGTGGGACCCAGAGCAGGGCGGAAACGGTTTTGCTTATCCCATCCAAAAGGTATTCAATGTTGGTCTTAACGTAACCTTATAATGAAAACGATAAAAAAATATTTTACATACACTTGCATCATCACCGTGCTTAGCTCTTTTGCATCATGTAAGAAGTATCTCGATATTACGCCCGATAATTTGGGTACGCTCGATTACGCTTTCAGAAACAGAAATGAAGCTGAAAATTACCTGTATTCCTGCTATGCTTACCTGCAGCGCATGAACGATGCTGCGTCGAACCCAGGTTTTACCACCTCTTCTGAACTGATTTATTCGAACACACTCGATAACTATCAGGGATTTAACCGTACCGGATTTAACCTTTTGAGGGGAACACAAACGGCTGCAAACCCAGGTTTAAATGCCTGGGATGGTAACGAAGGGAGCTACAGTTTATGGCGGTCGATCAGGATCTGTAATATTATGCTCGAGAATATTGATAAACCAATTGATTTGGGTGCTGCCGAAAAGAAACGCTGGATAGCAGAAACCAAATTCCTGAAAGCGTATTATCATTACGTATTGTTTAAAATGTACGGCCCGATCCCATTGATAAAAACAAATCTTTCTATTTCGAGCACTACCGATGAGGTGCGGATTAAACGGGCTACCATTGATGAATCAGTTGATTATATTGTATCATTGTTAGACGAATCCATTCCTGATTTACCTGCGGTAATTACCAGTCAGGCTACAGAGTTAGGCCGGGTAACCAGTGTAATTGCCTTATCGGTTAAGGCAGATGTGCTTAGTACAGCGGCGAGTCCGCTTTTTAACGGTAATCCCGATTATATCAGTTTCAAAGATAAAGATGGAGTAAGTCTTTTTCCCGCAGCCTTTGATGCACAAAAATGGAAAAAAGCAGCTGATGCAGCCAAAGCAGCCATAACAGCAGCAGAAACGCAGGGCATTAAACTGTATACCTTTATTGCTCCCGCAACGGTAGGTAAACTGTCTGACTCTTTAAAACGCGAACTTGATGTACAAAATGCAGTAACCGAAAAATGGGAGCTGAACGCAGAAATCATCTGGGCATCGAACCCCGAATTCAACTATCAGGGTTTTGCAACCCCGAGGCTTACCGCAAAATCGGCAGTAAACAATTTTTCTAACCCTTCTACTTTTTCTGCACCGATAAGTACCCAGGAGCTTTTTTACACGGTTAACGGCGTGCCCATCAGCGAAGATAAAACCTGGGATTACGCTGGCCGTAATACGATTAAAGTGGGCGATAATGCCAGCAGGTATTATATTCAGCAGGGCTACGAAACCATAAAAGGCCATTTTGCCCGCGAAAGCCGCTTTTATGCCGATATGGCTTTTGATGGTGGCGTTTGGTTCGGCAATGGAAGAAACAACCAGGATGATGCCAAAAATCCACTCTATTATGTTTCGGCCAGGGGAAGCGGACTTGCAGCCCCAAGTGATAACATCAGACTCAATATTACCGGATATTGGCCTAAAAAACTGGTAAGTTACGCATCTGTTTACGATGATGGTTTTCAGCCATCGGCATTTCGTTTACCTTTAATCAGATTGGCGGGCCTGTATCTTTTATACGCAGAAGCGTTAAATGAGGTAAACGGACCTACAACAGAAGTATTTACTTATATTGATAAAGTAAGGCAAAGAGCAGGCTTACAAGGGGTACAGGCCTCGTGGACGAACTTTTCAAAAAATCCGAATAAATTTAACACCAAAGATGGCTTAAGGCAGATCATTCACCAGGAGCGAAGGATCGAACTGTGTTTTGAAGGTCAGAGTGGTTGGGATTTAAGAAGATGGAAGGAGCTGCAGGCGGTGCTAAACAATCCGATACAGGGCTGGAGCATTAACAATGCCGATGCAATTAACTACTACCGGCCAACTACACAGTTTATCCCTGTTTTCGGTTTAAAAGATTATTTATGGCCAATTAAAAGCTATGATCTGGTGGTGAATCCAAACTTAGTTCAAAACCCTTATTGGTAGTTTAAAATATAAAGACATGAAGAGTATTAAATATAATATTTACCTGGTGCTTATGCTTTCTCTTTTTGGAGGCCTGGCTGGGTGTAAAAAAATGGAAAGTTACAACGATCCCGCTTCATCAGATATGACTAAGCCAGGGGTGGTAAGTAATGTTAAAGTCGATAATTTTAATGGCGGGGCATACATTACCTATTCCTTACCGAATTCGAAAAACCTTTTATATGTACTGGCACAATACAAAATAAATGGGGTAACCACCCGCGAAACGAAATCGAGTTATTACTCCGATTCCATCATGGTAGATGGCTTTGCTAAAAAACAAGGCTACGAGGTTACTTTGTATGCAGTAAGCAGGGCAGAAGTTAAATCAGACCCTGTTGTGGTAAAGGTTAATCCAGATACGCCACCATATTTACTGGCAAAACCGACCATTAATGCGGAAGCCGATTTTGGAGGAATAAAAATTACCGGATTAAACCCCTTAAAAAACAATCTGGGCGTAATTCTTTTGAGCGTAAACGATGCCAATGTATCTGATGTAATTGATCAGCATTACGGTAAAACGGATACAATTTCCTATTCATTACGGGGATTTCCACCTGTGGCGAGGAAAATAGGATATTATGTAACCGATAATTTTGGCAATATCTCCGATACGACCTATAAAACGATTACACCATTTTTTGAAACGATACTGGACAGGAACAAATTTTTCCCATACAAACTCGCTACTGACGGAGAAATTGCCTACGGCTGGGACCTTCCTTACTTGTGGGATGGTAAAACTGATGGGAATTCGAACGGATGGCATACAGCACCGGGCGGTGCAATGCCTGCTATTGCTACATTTGGATTGGGTATAAGTGCCAAACTGAGCCGTTTCATTTTGTGGGAAAGGCCTGATGGTAGCGATAAGTTCGCATTTGGACACGGAAACCCTAAAGTATTCTCTGTTTGGGGTTCAGATTTAGCTGCTCCACGCGATGCGCAGTTGCCATTGTCGGCACCTGTTGGCACTGTAATCGGCGATTGGGTGAACATGGGAAATTACAATTATCCGAACCCACCTTCGGGCTTATCTGCTGTAGCACATACTTCGGCTGATAACGACTTTGTAAAGGCTGGTGTAAGTTTCAATTTTCCGTTAACCGCACCGAAAGCCCGTTACATCAGGTTATCAGTAAGCACAACGTGGTCTAACGGTACCTTTGCACACGCTATGGAAATGGCTTTTTATGGCGATCCAAGGTAGTTAATGAGTATAAAAAGATAAATTTTCAAATATGAAAAGTATATATAAAATTGCAGGCCTGCTATTGCTGTTCATTTCAGTAATAATTGGCTGTACTAAAGATGATCTTGCTTTTAAAGAATATTTAAAAGACGGCGAGATTGTTTACCCCGGCCGTGTGGCCAATATTGTAACCAAGCCGGGCAATTTAAGAACAGGTTTGTGGTGGAACCCAAGTCCAGATCCAAGTATTACCAAATATGTGGTGTATTGGAACAACAATGCCGATTCGGTTGTGGTGGCAGCCACCAGCCATATTCCTACCGATACCATTAAGGTTACCATTCCTAATCTTAAAGAATATACATACACTTTTACAGTATATTCTTATGATGCGCAGGGGCATAAATCAATACCGATAGAAGCCAGAAATGTTAGGGTATTTGGTCCTTTATACCAATCTGGATTATTAAACAGACCCTATAATGCAGTTGATCCATACACGATTAACAGCACCAATTCTGTACAGTTGAATTTTAATACGCCCGATACCATTAATGTAAACACCATTATCAGGTATACCAATACAGCCGGTGCCATTTTAGATAAAACACTTTTACCAAAAGATACGGCAGTAACCATTAATGATTATAAACCGGGAACAAGCATACAGTACAAATCATCTTACATTCCGGGTAAAGGTTCGTTAGATGTATTTGCAGTGAGCGATTTTTCTACTTTTCCCGAGATCATACCCAGGTACGTACTCTGTAATAGAGCACTCTTTAATGAAGTACATTTGCCTGGCGATGCCCAGACCTACGAATCGGGTACCAGCATTAGCAAATTATGGGACGGTAGTGTTGGTCCGCAGGGCTATCCAAATCTTTTCCATAGTGCTGGCAATAGTGGCATGCCACACGTAATCACGTTCGATTTAGGGAAAGTTTATACCAATTTATCCCGTATAGAAGAAACCGGACGCGATTGCTGTAACAATCCAGATCGTTTTGAGGTTTGGGGAACAAATGATTTAACCAATGCTACTACTACTTTATCAGCAAGCGATAACGGGTGGCCTGCCGAAGCAACAAGTAAAGGATGGGTTTTGTTAAAAGACGTAACACGCACTGATGATGGAAAAAATGCAATAACAAGCGAACTGAATAATGGGGGTAAACCGATCCGTTACATTCGCATCAGGATTAAGCATGTAACCACAGGTGATGGCAATTATAGCAATATAAGTGAGATTAGGTTCTGGAACATACAATAATCTTTTTAAAGGACCGTCATCTCTCCCTGCCTGCGGAAGGTAGGGAGAGCTCTACATCATTTTATATCGATTTTTATACAATAAATCACCGCTCGAAATAACGATTATTGCATATACACACAAATGAAAAATGAATTTTAAAAAACTGACGGCTGTTGCGCTCTTTTCGCTCTTGATCGGTGAAAGTGTACACGCACAGCAAAAGCCTTTAGTGCTCTGGTACGATAAGCCGGCCAAAATATGGGAAGAAACCCTTCCCTTAGGCAATGGGAAATTGGGTATGACACCCGATGGAGGCATAACAAAAGAAAATATTGTATTAAACGACATTACCTTATGGAGCGGGGGCAAACAGGACGCTAATAATTATGAAGCCTATAAAAGCCTGCCTAAAATCAGGCAACTGATATTGGAGGGTAAAAACGATGAGGCACAGGAACTGGTAAACCGAGATTTTGTTTGTAAAGGACAGGGATCGGGTGGGGCAAGGTGGGGGAAGTACCAAACCCTGGGCAACTTACAGCTCGACTATGATTACCCTGGCCTTAAAGAACTAAATCCTTTGGGTTACAAAAGAACTTTATCATTGGATAAAGCTGTGGCCACAACCGAGTTTAGGCTGAATGGTGTAAAATACAAAAGAGAATATTTTTGCAGTTTCGGCAATGATGTAGATATCATCCGCATCACAGCCGATCAGCCTAAAAAACTGAACTGCAATATTTCCATCAGCAGGGCCGAAAAAGCCACACTGGCCAGTCAGGGTAACGAACTATTGATGTTTGGCCAGCTCGATAACGGCACCGATGGAAAAGGGATGAAATACATGAGCCGCGTAAGCACTCAGCTAAAAGATGGTTCGGTGAGCAGCGAGGGCAATATCCTTAAAATAAAAGATGCAACCGAAATCATTATTTATGTTGCTGCAGAAACCGATTTTAAACATGCTGATTTTGAGGCGAGGGTGAAAAATGTTTTGCAACAGGCAAAAAAGAAAGCCTATGCGCTAGAATTGGCTAACCACAGTGCAAATTTTGGTAAACTGTTTAACAGGCTGAAAATTAATTTAGGCGAAGGTGAGGCTGCAAAACTGCCAACAGATGTAAGGTTGGAGCATTTCTATAAAGATTATAAAAACGATGTATCGCTGGCTGCATTGTTTTTTCAGTTTAGCCGTTATTTAAGCATCAGCAGTACCAGGGTGGGGCTTTTGCCACCGAATCTTCAGGGTTTATGGGCCAAAGAGATCAATACGCCATGGAACGGCGATTACCATTTAGATGTAAATGTGCAAATGAACCATTTTGCCATTGAACCCGCTAATCTTTCGGAGCTTAACCTACCTTTAGCCGAACTGGTACGGAGTTTAACCCTTCCCGGGGCTAAAACGGCCAAAGCCTATTACAATGCCGATGGCTGGATTGCCCACGTGATAACCAATGTGTGGGGTTTTACCGAACCCGGCGAGAGTGCATCATGGGGTGCGTCAAATGCAGGTTCGGGCTGGTTGTGCAGCAATCTTTGGGATCATTACGCTTTTAGCCAGGATCTAAATTACCTCAAAAGCATTTATCCGGTATTAAAAGGTTCAGCAGCGTTTTATCAAAGCGCTTTAATCAGAGATCCGAAAACGGGTTGGCTGGTTACTTCGCCGTCTGTTTCGCCTGAGAATACTTTTTACCTTCCAAATGGCAAAACCGCCAGCATTTCGATGGGGCCAACCATCGATAACCAGATTGTACGCGAACTTTTTAACCATGTAATTACAGCGGCTAAACTGCTTAAAACCGATGCAGCCTTTAGTGCTTCTTTGCAAGAAAAACTGAAGTCTATTCCACCCGTTGGGATTATTAGCAAAGACGGACGGATACAGGAGTGGTTGGAAGATTATAAAGAAACCGACCCACAGCACCGCCATATCTCCAATTTATACGGGGTTTATCCGGCAGGATTAATTACGCCATCATCAACTCCGGCATTGGCCGAAGCGGCTAAGAAAACGCTGGAGGTGAGGGGAGACGATGGCCCAAGCTGGTCTATCGCTTATAAACAATTGTTCTGGGCCCGTTTACAGGATGGAAACCGTGCTTTTAAACTTTTAAGGGAGATTTTAAAACCTACCATGCGCACTGATATTAACTATGGAGCCGGTGGCGGGGTGTACCCGAATATGTTATCGGCCGGGCCACCTTTTCAGATCGATGGCAACTTTGGCGCTGCTGCAGGAATTGCCGAAATGCTGATACAAAGTCATGATGGTTGTATCGAACTGTTGCCCGCCGTACCCGATGCCTGGAAAGCCTTTGGCGACATAAAAGGGCTTAAGGCAAGGGGCAATTTTACTGTTGATATGAACTGGAAGGATGGTAAAATTACGGCCTATAAAATAGCTTCGGCAACACAACAAAAGGTAAAAGTTAAAATAAACGGAAAACTGACGACAATAACTTCGGTTAAATTTTAAGGTTATATATGGTATTTAAATTCTTATCCAGGCATCAGCCGCTTTTAATTTTTTTGCTACTTTTCTTTTGCGGTACATCTGCTTTGGCAACCATTATCGATTACGGCAAAGCCGGAAAAATAAACTACAACCTTAAAACAGGCACCTTTAACGTTTCTTATGGTGCTGTACAATTGCTGTTAAATGGTTTTTCGCAGGCAGAATATAAGCAAAAACCATTCAGCTCTAAAGATTATAAAACGATTACCTACAGTAAAGTAAAGGTTAAAGACGGTTTAGGTAGTGGTTTTAAACATACTTTCCTGCTAAAGCAGACTGGATTGCCCAATATGTTACAGGTATTTTATACCTATATCGACAAAGATTATTTTATTGTGAACATTATCCTGCAGGGCAGCAATTTATCCACCAACCGCATGGTCCCCTTAAACGGTTCCCTTGTTGATCAGGATACGGCCGATATACCTACCAGTTTATTTGTGCCATTCGATAACGATACCTTTATTTCTTACAATACATTGCCTTTAAAGGCGAATATAAGCAGCCCCAGTGCTGAGGTTACTGCTTTATACCACAATCAGTCGCGAAAGGGTTTTGTAATGGGTTCTATAGAACACGGCAACTGGAAAACAGGTATAATTACTACAAAAGATGCCGCTGAAAAAATTAACATCGAAGCCATTTGCGGCTATACGGAAGAAAGCATTACCCGTGATAAAATTGCACATGGTTATTTAAAAGGCAATTCCATCAGCTCAGCCAAAGTATTTTTTGGTGCCTTTAACGATTGGCGCTCGGGAATGGAGACTTATGCAAAAGTAAACCGGATTGCTGAACCGCCCATTGTTTTTAAATGGAAAGCAGAAACACCTGTTGGCTGGAACAGCTGGGGTGCCATGCAGGAGAAAATTACACTCCAGAAAGCCAACCAGGTAACTGATTTTTTTGCCGATAGCCTAAAGAATTTCAGGAGCGGCGGCGTAGCTTATATCGATCTCGATTCGTATTGGGATAACCTGTTACAAGGAGGTTTAACCGGCGATTACGCCAAACTGAAAACCTTTGCCGATCATGCAAAATCGAAGGGGTTAAAACCTGGGATTTATTGGGCACCCTTTGGAGATTGGGGTTTCGGTGGCGGAGGAAACCGCAGGGCAGAAGGAACAGATTATACCTTTGGCGAGATGTGGACAAAAGTGGGTACCGGTTACCACGATATAGATGGAGCAAGGGCATTAGATCCTACACATCCGGGTACACAACAACGCATTGCCACCGTAATTAAAAAGTTTAAAGAATGTGGTTTCGAAATGATCAAAATAGATTTTTTAGGTCATGCCGCAATAGAGTCCGAACATTTTTTCGACCCAAAAATTACCACCGGTATGCAGGCTTATAAAGCCGGAATGGAGTTTTTATTAAAACAGCTCGATGGCAAAATGCTGGTTTATGCAGCCATCTCGCCAAGTATGGCTTCAGGTAGGTATGTACATGTACGCCGCATTGCCTGCGATGCTTTTAAATCGATACACGATACCGAGTATACTTTAAACAGTGTAAACAATGGTTGGTGGCAAAGCTATCTTTACGATTATATTGATGCCGACCATGTGGTGTTTTCTGATCAGTCGGATGGCGAAAACAGGGCCAGGTTTTTATCGGCCATTGTTACCGGCACCTGCATTGTAGGTGATGATTTTTCGCAGCAGGGAAAATGGTCGGGCACTGCCCGGCGTTTATTAAACAATACCGAAATTTTAAAGGTTCTGCAAGATGGAAAAGCATTTGTACCTGTAGAAGGAAACAGAGGCAAATCGGCCGCTCAACTCTTTGTGAAAGAGGTAAAGGGTGTAAAATATCTGGCCGCATTTAACTATAGCGATGAAACAAAACCGCTTACCATCAACTTTTCGAGGATTGGCTTAAAGGCAGTTGAAATATTCAGCTGTGTAAACCTGATGACCCAGAAAAGTGAAAGCTTAAAAAATAACCAAAGCATCAGCCTGGCGGCAAAAGATGCTGTCATCTTTAAAATTATATCCCGGCCTAGCTATTAAAATCAACCATCAACCTATAAAACTTTAGCAATTACTATTGAAAACACAAATGAACAGATCAAATCACATTACAGGTTACCTCAGGCATGGCGCATTGGCAATGGCCGTTTCTCTTTTTACCATCACCAATATCAACGCCCAAACCATTATACCGATTGAAACTGCACATAACGCATTGGTTTTACAGGCTGATGCTAAAAAAGATGTAAACACTATATTTTTCGGTAAGAAGCTTGCCGATAAGCAGGAATATGCGCAGGTAAGCGGTCAGTACAAACAAACAGAAGATTATACCGGCCAGTTAAACGCTGTGTATACCCCTTCGGGTTCACGGAACTTGGTAGAACCTGCCATTAGTGTTACCCATGCCGATGGCAATAATTCGCTCGATCTGAAATATATTGATCATACCGTTACCGCGATAGATGATAATGTTAGTTTGTTAAAAATCAGGCTGAAAGATCCGGTGTACAATTTCGAGGTTACCATGTTCTATAAATCTTTTTACAAACAGGATGTAATTGAGCAGTGGACCGAAATTAAACACGGTGAAAAAGGCACGGTAGTGCTCAATAAATATGCTTCGGCAAATCTGTACCTAAAATCGCCACACTTTTGGTTAAACCAATACCATGGCGATTGGGCGAAGGAAATGCAGCCTGAGCAAAGTGAAATTACGCACGGCATTAAAACCCTGGATAGTAAATTGGGCACAAGGGCCAATCTTTTCCAGCCATCGGTTTTTATGATTTCGATGGATAAACCTGCAGAAGAGAATGAAGGCAATGTACTGTATGGTGCTTTGGAGTGGAGCGGCAATTTTAAGATCGATCTGGAGCTGGATTATCAGAATAACCTCCGCATTATTGCCGGAATGAACAATTATGCTTCGCCTTACAGCTTAAAACCGGGCGAAGTTTTTGCCACCCCAGCGTTTTTGTATACTTTTTCTGATCAGGGAAAAGGTGATGCCAGCAGGAAATTACAGAACTGGGCACGCAACTATAAAATATTAAACGGTAAGGGCGATCGGTTAACCTTATTAAATAACTGGGAAGCCACATATTTCGATTTCAACGAACAGAAACTGGCCGATCTGTTAAAAGATACCAAAAAACTGGGTGTCGATTTCTTTTTGCTTGATGACGGTTGGTTCGGCAATAAATATCCGCGTAACAATGATCATGCGGCACTGGGCGATTGGCAGGAAAATAAAAAGAAGTTACCAAATGGCATTGCATCTCTGGTTAAAGAAGCTGATCAGGTTGGAACCAAATTCGGAATATGGATCGAGCCTGAAATGGTAAGCCCAAAGAGCGAATTATACGAAAAACATCCCGACTGGGTGGTGAAACAGCCAAACCGTCCGGAATACTATTTCAGAAACCAGCTGGAGCTCGATCTCTCGAACCCTAAGGTTCAGGATTTTGTTTTTGACGTTGTTGATGGTTTGTTTACCAAAAATCCTAAACTGGCTTACATTAAATGGGATTGTAATGCTGTAATTTACAATGCTTATTCGGCGCATTTAAAAGATCAATCACATTTTTATATCGATTACGTAAAAGGACTATACAGTGTACTGGCCCGTATCCGTGCCAAATACCCAACCGTACCGATGATGTTATGTTCTGGTGGCGGTGGTAGGGTAGATTATGCGGCCTTGCAATATTTTACGGAGTTTTGGCCGAGCGATAATACCGATCCTTTAGAAAGGATTTTTATGCAGTGGGAATACTCTTATTTTTATCCCGCAATTAGCAGTTCTAACCATGTAACCGATTGGGGCAAACAATCGATTAAATTCCGTACCGATGTAGCCATGATGGGTAAACTGGGTTTTGATATTGTAGTGAGTAAATTGCCTGAAAAGGAACTTCAGTTTTGTCAGGAGGCCATTAAAAATTACAATGAGGTTAAGGGGATTATCTGGCACGGAGAACAATACCGTTTGGCCAATCCACGCACGGGTAGTGTTGCATCGATGCTGTATATAAATGAACAGAAAACAGAAGGGGTGATTTTTAATTACCTCGTAAATTACCGTTACGGTGAGGGCAGTAAATATCCGGTTAAACTGAACGGACTGGATGCGGCGAAAAAATACCGCATTAAAGAGATCAACCTGTTTCCAGGTTCTAAATCGCCGATTGATGCTGATAAAACCTATACCGGAGATTTTTTAATGAAGGTTGGCTTTAACCCGGTTTTAACTACGGATAGGACCAGTGTGGTACTGAAATTTGAAGAAGTGAAATAGGCCCATCGACTACGCTCAGGGTGACGCAGCAAGTGGGGAAACACAAGTCGGGCCTTTGCTTTTGGCCATCAACGCTAAGACTTGCGCTAGAAGGGGCAATACGGCCGTCCTCCTGAATTTATTTCAGGATCTTATTAGTGAGTTCTTTCTTTATCGGTTCTTGGACACCGACCTGTTTCATCGGTCGGTGTCACACCGACTGAAACAAAGTGATCTGAAATAGATCCATTGACTACAGGGGAGACACAAGTCGTGCCTTTGCTTCTGGCCATCAGCGCTAAGACTTGCGCTAATAGGAGCAATACGGTCGTCCTCCTGAATTTATTTCAGGATCTTATTAGTGAGTTTTTTTATCGGTTCTTTGACACCGACCTGTTTCATCGGTCGGTGTCACACCGATTGAACAAAGTGATTTGAAATAGATCCATCGACTACAGGGGAAACACAAGTCTGGCCTTTGCTCTTGGCCATCAGCGCTAAGACTTGCGCTAGTAGGGGAAAGAAAATGAAAGCTTCGCTGAGGGTCAGGGAGCAAATCATTACTACTTTGAAAGTTCCGCTGAGGGTCAGGGAACAAATCATTACTACTTTGAAAGTTCCGCTGAGGGTCAGGGAACAAATCATTGTAAAACGGTAAAAAGGACATAGCGAGAGGCAATACAGTCCGTCCTCCTGAATTTATTTCAGGATCTTATTAGTAAGTTCTTTCTTTATCGGTTCTTTGATACCGACCTAATTTATCGGTCGGTGTCACACCGACTGACAAAGTGATTTGAAATAGATCCATCGATTACAGGGGAAACACAAGTCTGGCCTTTGCTCTTTTTTATCGGTTCTTTGACACCGACCTGTTTCATCGGTCGGTGTCACACCGACTGAAACAAAGTGATTTGAAATAGATCCATCAACTACAGGGGAAACACAAGTCGAGCCTTTGCTCTTGGCCATCAGCGCTAAGACTTGCGCTAGTATGGGTTCTTTGACACCGACTGAAACAAAGTGATTTGAAATAGATCCATCGAATACAGGGGAAACACAAGTCGTGCCTTTGCTCTTGGCCATCAGCGCTAAGACTTACGCTAGTATGGGAGTGACTACCGACTTTGGACTAAAGACTAAGGACTCAAGACTCAAAACCCCCCGTTCATAAACACCCTCGGGCTCTTTCCAAACTGTTTCTTAAACTCTCTGCTAAAATATTTCGGATCATTAAAACCCACCTGATAGGCCACTTCATAAATGGTAAACCTGTTCTGTTTAAAAAGCTCCATTGCTTTTTTCAAGCGGATCGACTTTACAAAATCATTTACCGAAAGGTTGGTGAGCTGCCTTATTTTTTTGTAAAGTACAGGTTTGCTCATGCCAACCATCGAGGCCAGTTCGGATACACCAAAATCTTCATCGGCAATGTGTTTATCAATGTAACCCAATAGTTTTTGCATAAAGGCTTCATCAATGGCATTAACGGTGAGTTCTTTTGGCGGTAAATGGATGTGTTCCAGAAATTTTTGGCGCATTACCCGTCTTGAGGTAAGTAAATTGCGTACGTTCAGCAAAAGCAGTTCCGGGCTAAAAGGTTTGGTGATATAGGCATCTGCACCGGTTTCTAAACCGCTCACCTGATGGATGTGCGAGGAGCGGGCCGTGAGTATAATTACCGGGATATGGCTGGTACGCTCATCTTGTTTAAGCCTGCTGCAAAGTTCGATACCATCCATTATTGGCATCATAATATCGCATATAATCAAATCCGGAAGGGTCTCTATTGCTGTTTCCCAGCCTGATAAACCATTTTCGCTTTCGATAGTTTGGTAATGGCCACCTACAAGGGATTTAATCAGCGATCTGATTTCATTGTTGTCTTCTACGATTAAAATGGTTTCGGAATTGGAATCTATGTCTATGGGGCTGCTAAAAGCATTAACCCCTAATTCGTTATGTTGTGTATAAAGATCGGGGTGGGCCGGATAATCCTTTACACCATCAAAAAGCGCTGTTTTAAAATGAGCTTTACCTTTTTTTAGCTTCACTATAAATTGGGTAAAGCCCCGCGAACCATTTTCGGCAGGTTTACTTTCTACCGAGATGTTCCCCTGGTGTTCTTCTACAATCGCTTTAGATAGTGCGAGGCCAATACCCGAACCAATCTGGCTTTGCTGCTCATCTACCTGGAAATAATCGCTGAACAGGCCTTTCAGGCTTTCGGCCGGAATCCCCACGCCGTTATCAGAAATACTAATGGATATCTCATCTTTTGATCCGAATACGGAAACCAATATTTCGCCGCCTTGATCACAAAATTTAAAAGCATTAGACAGCAGGTTGAACAATACCTTTTCGAGCTGCCTTTTATCAAAAAAGAGATTGATCATTTCTTCCTCATGAATGAATTGATATTTAATCCCATTGGTTTGTGCTATATGTGAGAAGGAAATAAAAATCTCATTGATAAACTCGATAATATTATCCTCTGTTACGTGCAAGGTAAGGTGTCCGGTTTCAGCCTTTCTAAAATCCATCAGTTCCGTAATCAAACGCATTAGCCTGTTGGCATTATTCTTAATGGGGGCAATTTGCCGGTTCAGCTCCGTATCGGTTTGGTAAAGGTTAGAAAGGTTTTCGAGCGGACCGAGGATCAGCGTAAGTGGTGTCCGGATTTCGTGGGCAACGTAAGTAAAGAAATTCAGTTTCATTTGCTGGATATCTTCGGTACGTTTTAACAGGGCGCGCACAAAGAGGTAACGCACAATCAGGAACAGTAGGCCGGAAAAAAAAGCAAGATAAATCAGGTATGCCCACCAGGTTGCCCAAAAGGGTGGGAGTACGGTAATTTTTATGGATGCTGCCTGACCGCCCGGATTACCGTCGTTATTGTTGCCGGTAACCATAAAAGTATAATTGCCAGAGGGTAAATCGGCGTAGCTAACACTTGGAATTTCTGTTTTTACCCAATTTTTACTATGGCCCTTTAGGATATAACTGTAGCTGTTTTTCTCGGGTTTAATGTAGTTTAGCAGCGCAAAATCGATACTGAAATTGTTTTCGTTGTATTTAAAGGTAATTTGCGGGGCACTTTTAATATCTTGCTGTAGGATACCATCTTCGCCGTTTACCACAACAGGTTGATTAAACAGTTTAAGCCCGGTAAAGGTAATCGGTGCTACATTTTTGTTGATATCGATCTGTTTTGGGTAAAAAGCAGTCAACCCGTCGTAGCCACCAAAAAACATTTCGCCGCGGCTGTCCTTTAAAAACGACCTGATGTTAAAATCGTTTCCGGCAAGTCCGTCGCTTTTAGTGTAATTGATAAATTTACCGCTTTGAATAAGCAATTTGGATAGGCCCTTATCCGTACTGATCCATAAATTGCTTTCTTCATCCTCTATTACGCCAAACACGTTGCTACTTGGAAGGCCATCCTTTTCGCTGTAGTTTTTGAAGGTTCGGTTTTTACTGTCGAAAATGCTCAGTCCACCGGAGGTTGTACCGATGGAGATATTTCCGTTCTGCAGCTGCACAATGCAATTTATGTATCCTGATTTCAATCCCTTTGCGTTGGCTTTGTTTTCGTAATAAACCGATATTCTTTTCGATGTTGGGTTATAGGTATATAGGCCTTCTTTGGTTCCAATCCAGAGGTTTTTAGCTTTATCTTCAAAAATTACCTGGATGTATTTATTTCTCAGGCTTCTCTCCAGCATGCTTTTTACAGTTGTGTTTGCATATACGCCATTGGTTTTGATAAGGGTAGATAGGCCATCTCTGGAGCCCACCCAAACGGTTCCCTTGCTATCTTCGGTAATGGCAATTATTTCGGCACTGCCAGGGGTATTTTTTACATCCCTTACGTTGGTTATTTGTTTGAAATGCTGTGCAGCCGCATTAAATACATAAAGCCCACCACGATGGGTACCCACCAATAACTGTCCGCTTTTATCAAGGCACAGGGTTTTGATCAGGTTAGAGTTAAGCCCGTTGCGGTTGTTGGGCTCAGTTCTGTAATAGGTAAACGAATTGTTGTTTCGGTTTACATAGTTTAAACCACCACCTTCAGTCCCAATCCATAGGTTATGCCGTTGATCTTCGGCCATGGCACTAATAATGTTGCTGCTTAATCCCTGTTGTTTTTTCGAATTGCGGTACACGGTGAAAGGAGTTGCAGATGGGTAAACCACATTAACGCCTTTGTAAAAGGTACCTACATACATCGAACCATTTAAATCCTGAAAAATACTATGGATGGAGTTTTGGCTGAGTCCGTTGTTTTGCTCAGGGTCGTAACGGTAATTGCTGAATCTCCCGGTATTGGGATCGAGTATACTCAGCCCTTCCTGCGTACCGATCCAAATGCGGCCTGCCTTATCGCAGGTGAGTGTCCTGATGTCGTTATTGATTAAAGTATTTGCATCTGTGGCACTGGCTTGGTAGCGCGTAAAGGTTTTTTGTTTGTAATCGAAAAGGTTTAAACCATTATACGTACCCAGCCACAGCCGCTTTTGCTTATCAATTACGATACTTTTTACCGCATTAGAACTGATGCTTGCGGCATCATTGGGCCGGTGCCTAAAAATTTCGAAACGGTATCTGCCATTTTGCTGATAAATACGTACCAAACCGTTGTATGTGCCCGCCCAAAGGTTTTGTTTATCATCTTTGATAACAGACAATACTAAATTGAGCCTCGATTTATAATTGGGGCTATCAAAGAGGAATTTTTTAAAAATCTGCTTTTCTGCATCGATAACCAGGTTTAGTCCATTGTAGGTACCAATCCAGATGTTTTTTTGCGGATCTTCATACACACATTCTACCGAATCGCAGCTGAATGATTTTGCCGAACTTTTTTTGTTGATGCGTATAAAGCGGTCGGTTTTTTCATTGTAGATGTTCAATCCATTCTCGGTGCCCACCCACAAACGTCCTTTGCTATCGCTCAACAGGGCGGTAATCACATTGTCCGAAATGCTCTGTTGGTTATCGGAGCTGTTGCTGTAAATCTTAAAACGGTAGCCATCGTAGCGGTTTAACCCGTGCCTGGTACCCATCCAGATCAGCTGGTTTTTATCCTGCGCCATGGCCATCACCGAATTTTGCGAAAGGCCATTTTCCATGGTCAGGTGATTAAATACCATTGGCTTTTGTGCATATAAAGTATGGCATATTAAAAGCACAAGGCAGAATCCTATCGCGCAGAAACGCAGCTTCGTCATTCGGGTTAGATTTTTTTAGGGATCGTTGTAATTCACTTTAAATATAGGGCGAAGTTCTTAAAATACGGAAGAATTAACATTTTTCTACCCTTTAAGTTACAATTTTCGACCTTTTTGAGCCGATAATATTCCAGTTTTGATTTAACCAAATTGATTGAACTATTGCACAATAACGAGTGGTGCATAAACTAAACAATTGAATTACTGACCAAAACAAAACTGCATGAATAAAAACTAACCACACCTACCAACCTACGTAGTCGGATCGCGACTTTAAACTGATCTATCCAAATCAACTAACCAATAACAGCCAAACAATGAAATTTAACCCAAACCAGGGTATCATGCCAATTTGCATATGCCCATGCTTTCTATCTGCCATTTACAGGAATCGAATTAAAGTTTCTAATGCGTATGCCTGAGGCATATCACAAATCCATTACTACAATAAATTAAGTGTGAGTAAAACCTTACAGGTAATCAGGCTTGCAAAAATGGCCATTGGGTGTAAAGGCTTCTTTAAAAAGATGAGCCATCACCACAAGTTTTCATCTTGGGCCACTGCTGCATAGCTAAATTAAGTTTATCAACAAATAAATTATTTTAAATGAACGGAACATATACTTCGGTTATAAAACGGATGACTCTGTTTGGAGTACTATTATTTTTTGCAAACAGTGTTGATGTTGTGGCATTTCCAAATCTTGCTTATTCTTTAAACAAGAAATTTCAGGTGCCAGCGTCAAGTGCGAAAAAAAATAAACAGATCCCTAACGATTCATTATCGAAATTAAGAGATTCTTTAAGGAATAAATTAAGAAACGTAAATACAGCTTTACCCGATCGGGATGTTCCTGTTTTATTCGGAACGCAAAAAAATGCAAAAAGAATTCAGTCTTCGGCCACGATAAGCGGCGAAGAGCTTAAAAGTTTTCCTACCCCACAGGTGGGCTTAATGCTTTATGGAAAGCTACCGGGATTATACGTGGTTCAGAATAATTTTCAGTTAGGCTCAGATGAACCTATTATATCGCTAAGGGGGAAAAGCCCATTGGTAGTAATTGATGGTGTTCCGCGTTCGTACCTCAGCATCGACCCCGATCAGATAGAAAGTATTTCGGTGGTGAAAGATGCATTGGGAACTGCTTTATACGGAATGAAAGCTGCTGATGGCATGTTGTTAATTACCACAAAACGTGGTGCAAATATGCCTAAACAGATCACCTTTACCAGTCAATACGGTATACAACAACAAATAGAAAGGCCTAAATTTTTAGATGCTTTTAACTATGCTACATTATTTAACGAGGCATTGGCAAATGATGGCAGGCAGCCCATTTATACCGCGTCTGACCTGGATATGTATAAAAATGGTACCAATCCGTTTGCACGCCCGAATGTAAACTGGACAGATGAAATTTTAAAATCAACGGCACCGGTAAGCAGGCAAAACCTTAATTTAAGAGGGGGTACAAACAAGGTAAGGTATTTTGTAGATCTCGACTATTTGAGCCAAAGCGGTTTCTTGGTTACAGACCCTACAATAAACACCTATGAAACAAACAATAGTTTCAAGCGGTACGCTTTCAGAAGCAATATCGATGTAGATTTAACCAAGAGCACCACACTTAGTGTAAGCTTATTTGGGAGAATAAGAAACAGCAACCAGCCCGGATCCACAGTGGCCAGTATATACAGTGCCTTGTTAACAACACCGAATAATGCTTATCCGAAACTCAATGAAAATGGCTCGTTGGGCGGTAACACCGAGTTTCAGAATAACCTGTATGGCATGGCCATTAAATCTGGATACCGGCCATCGGTAAATAGAAACCTGGGGGCAGATGTATCCTTAACACAAAAGCTCGATATCTTTTTGCCCGGATTGTATGCCAGTGGTGCAATATCGTTCAATTCATATTACAACGAAAATATAAACAGGAGCAAATCCTTTGCGGTATACTCGCCAGTGGTAAATCCTGTTACAAACCAAACCACTTATAAAACAATCGGTGGCGATGGTACGCAGTCTAATAGTTCTTCTCCCACAGATTTAAACCAGCAGACCTTTTCGCGTTTTGATCTGGGTTATGATAAAACCATTGATAAAAATACCTTTAAAGCGCAGTTGTTATTTATCAGAGACAGTTACGTTTTGGGAAGCACTTTATCGCAGGTGAATCAATCCCTAGGTGCACGGTTTAACTATGATTACGACAGCAGGTATTTGCTCGAAGTAGCCTCTTCGTATATGGGTTACGACCGTTACAAAAGTGGTAACCAATGGGGCTTTTTCCCATCTGTTGGTTTAGGCTGGAATATTGCCAACGAAAATTTCTTTGCCAATTTAAAAACTACAGTTAATGCTTTAAAATTAAGGGCATCTTATGGTTTAACAGCCACAAACGCTGCTGCCGGTTATTTCCAGTACCTGCAAAATTTTGATAACGGCGATACCTTTTACAGCAGAAATCCATTAACTACCTCGAATACTAAAGATGAAGGAACGCTGGCCAACCCAAATATTACCTGGGAAAAAGCAAAGAAATTTAATATCGGTTTTGATGCCTCTATCTTAAAAGATAAAATGTGGTTTACTGCCGATTATTATAAAAACAGTTACTACGATCTGCTGCAAACAAGGGGAACAAATGCAAGTGCCGTAATCGGAGCTGTTTTGCCGCAGGAAAACATAGGTAAAAACCAATATTCGGGTGTTGAGCTTGGGATTGGTTACCAGAACCAGGTAAACAACTTTAAGTATTTTATTTCTGCAAATGGCTCGTGGAGTGCCAGTAAGGTAATATTTAACGATGAACCTTTCAGGAAAAATGCTTACGAATACAGAACCGGACAACCTGTAGGGCAAACCTTTGGTTACGTAGCCGATGGTTTTTATAACAATACGGCCGAAATTAACAATGCACCAAAAGTAGATGGTTACCTTCCGGTTCCGGGCGATTTAAAATATAAAGATTTAAATCACGACGGTATCATCAACACCTATGATATGACTGCAATTGGCAGTACCAAACCTGTTTTTTATTATGGTGTAACAGGAGGCTTCAATTATAAAGGACTAGATCTTTCATTTACCTTAAACGGTGCCGCCAACAGGAATGTATATTTCAATTTTATCAATTTTGCCTCTACAGGGGCAAACCGTGGCTACGGACAGGCATTAGAAAGCAGTTTGCTCAGGTGGACACCCGCTACCGCATCGCAGGCACAATATCCACGCCTAAGTGTGGGTACCAACCCAAATAACAGCCAGGTTTCTTCTTTCTGGGTTAAAAACGGCAGTTACCTAAGGCTGAGAAATGTAGAAATAGGCTACAGTTTACCGGGTAATCTTATTAAGGTTATCGGTTTTACCAATATCAGGTTGTTTGCCAACGGTCTCAACCTGTTAACTGCTTCAAAGCTGGATGGGGTAGATCCGGAAGTGCTGATTGGAAATGTACCCAACCAGCGGATATTCAATTTTGGTGTTAACCTTCAGTTTTAAATCTTGATTATGAATAATTATAAAAAATACTTCGCTATAATCTGCCTGTTATTTGCTTTTGGCTGTTCGAAACAGTTTGAATCAGAACCTTTAGACCACATAAGCGGAGATTTAATTTTTGATCCGGTTGATAAGAATGCAGATTATGCAAAACAGTTTTTAAACGGAACCTATCTGTTGCTGCCCGATTGGTATAACAGGATAGATGGCAGCTTTTTAGATGCCGGAACAGATGATGCTGTGCCTTCGCGGATAGGAACCCAGGCTGAGTTTTACCGTACCGGCCGGATATCATCTACAACACTGCCTGATGATGTTTGGAGCCGGAATTATCTGGGCATAAGAAGAGCCAACCTGTTTTTAAGCAAAATAGATGTTGTGCCCACTACTGCGGTTTTAAAAACTCAGTTTAAAGCCGAAGCACGGTTTTTAAGGGCCTATTTTTACTTCGAACTGGTAAAGCGCTGGGGCGGTGTACCTTTAATTGGTGATAAGGTGTATACCATTAACGATGATATAAATGTTCCACGAAATACACTTGATGAGTGTTATGCCTACATCGTTGCCGAACTGGATGCCATAAAAACCGACCTGCTCCCTTATGCCATCAGCGATGGCGATTGGGGCCGCGCCAACATTGGTGCCGCTATGGCATTAAAATCGAGGGTACTCTTATATGCAGCCAGCCCTTTAAGCAATCCAACAAATAACATCCAGAAATGGGCACTTGCAGCACAGGCAGCAGCCGATGTGAAGGCCTTAGGATATAGCCTGGTAACGGATTGGGTTGCCAATTTCAACGCCACAAAAAATACCGAGTTCATTTTCATTAAACAGAATGCATTAAATACAACCATCGAAGTTAATAACGGCCCGATAGGATATTTACAGGGAGTAGGGCTAACCAGTCCATCTCAAAACCTGGTTGATGCATTTTTAATGCTTGATGGAAAAACAATTTCCGACCCGGGATCTACTTATGATCAGAACAACCCTTATGCAAACAGAGATCCAAGGTTAACGGCCACCATTATGCACAATGGTAAAAATTGGTTGGGAAGGCCTGTCGAAACCTTTGAAGGAGGCCAGGATAAGCCGGGAGGAAACAGAACACAGACCAGAACAGGCTATTACCTGCGTAAATTTATGGGGAAATTTGAAACCTCTACCACTTATGCCAATCAAGGGCACCATGTTATTTTATTGAGGTACGCAGAAATTTTATTAAACCATGCCGAAGCTTTAAACGAGTCGGGCGGGGCAGTTGCCGAGATCGTTAACGATCTGGTTTTAATCAGGAAGAGAGCCGGAATCCTTCCAGGTTCCAATAATCTTTACGGCTTATCGCTTACACTTAGCAAAGAGGAGTTGCGTAAGGTAATTCAAAACGAACGCCGTATAGAATTTGCTTTTGAAGAACATAGAACATGGGACCTGAGGAGATGGAAGCTGGCCGAAATTGAGCTGAACAAACCGGTTAGGGGAGTTCAGATTATCAAAAACGGAACGGCTTTATCCTTTAGTTATTTCAATGCCGCCAATGCTGTTTTCGACACCAAAATGTATTGGTACCCAATACCACAGGCCGAAATATTAAGCAATAATAAAATGGTTCAAAACCCGGGATGGTCTAACTAGTAAGCTGCATAATTAAAAAATAATGAAAACATTATGGTTTTTCCAAAAGCATAGTGGTTTCATCGCCGATAAAAAAGAAACTATATACAGATGAAAAAAATACTGAATATAATATTGCTTGTGCTGTTAACCAATTTAGTTTACGCCCAAACAAAAGTGGTACGGGGCGTTGTGGTAGACGATAAGGGCACAACACTAATTGCTACAACAGTAACAGAAGAAGCAAACCCAAAAAATATTGTAATCACGAATACCAGTGGTGCTTTTAATATAAAGGTTGCCGAGAACAGTACGCGGCTGATCGTAAGTTCGGTAGGTTACATCAAAAAAGTAGTAACTATTACCGGCCAGCCTTTAAATATTGTTTTAAAAGAAGACAATTCAAATTTAAATGAAGTGGTTGTAGTTGGTTTTACACCGCAAAAGAAAATTACCAATGCAGGGGCAACCAGTACGGTATCGGGCAAGGAATTGAGGCAAAGTCCTGCCGCAAGTTTTCAAAATGCATTGGCAGGGAGGCTGCCAGGTTTATTTCAACAGCAAACCAGTGGCCAGCCCGGTGCCGATGCGGCCAACATTTACATCCGTGGGGTAAGTACTTATACAGGTGCATCTAACCGCCCTTTGGTAATTGTAGATGATGTAGAGTACCCTTACGAACAGTTAAGCCAGTTAAGTTCTAATGAGATAGAAAGTGTTTCCATTTTAAAAGATGCTTCTTCAACGGCTATATATGGAATAAAGGGCGCAAACGGTGTAATTGCGATTACCACCAGGAGAGGTACAATTTCTGCCCCAAAAATTACTTTCAGAAGCGATTTTGGCCTGCAGATGCCAACCATAAGAAGAAAACCACTCGATTCTTACAACGCATTACTCTTGTTAAAAGAGCAAGAAGTAAATGAGGGAAGAGATCCCAACCTTACCTATCCGGGCTTGGTTACCGATGAGGCATTAAACCACTTTAAATTGGGGGATGATCCGTATCGGTACCCGAGTGTAAAATGGTACGATGAAGTGATGCGTAAAAGTGCACTACAGCAGAGCAACAATATAGATATTGTAGGTGGAACGCAAAATTTAAAATATTTTGTAGCATTAGGTAATGTTAATCAGGACGGTATTTTGAAAGAGGTACCAAAAGACGAGAACTTTAACAGTAACTACTACTTAAAAAGATACAATATCAGGTCGAATGTTGATTTAAATGTAACCAAATCATTAACGTTAAAGTTAGACCTTTCGGCCAGGTTTAATGAGATTAACGAGCCAAACCTGCCCGATGTGCTTGCCGGTGGGGCCATTTCCATTTGGAGGAGGTTAAGCAGCGGACTTTTAAATCCCTGGAACTATCCGGTAAAAAATGAAGATGGAAGTTATGGCGGCAGGAAATCGGCTACCTTAAATCCCGTTGGTATTTTGCAGTATGCGGGTTACAACCGAAAGTATAGCAACAACCTTAACTTAAACTTAAAGGCCAACCAGAATTTAGATTTTGTAACAAAAGGCCTTGCGGCAAGGGTAATTTTGGCCTATACCAACAACGTAGAGTTTAACCGCTCGTTAACCCGCGGGCGTTTTCCTACTTATGCTTATCTTCCCGGATCAGATTTTTTAGATCCTGTTTTCCCCGATTTAAGCAGGTTAGAGCCCTTAACTGCAGCTACAGGTTTTGATGCCAATGTATCTGCTTATCCTCTCCGTAAAATCAATGCGCAAGGTATTTTAGATTATAACCTCCAGCTTGGCGATCATAATGTTTATGGCCTTATCGTTTATAACCAATTGGCAGATATTTCAGGCGCTAGTATCCCTGCCAATTTTAGGGGGTATTCTGCAAGGGTAGGATACAATTACAAGTCGAAGTATATATTTGAGTTAAATGGTGCCTATAACGGTACCGATAGGTTTAAAGCCAATAAAAGAAATGGTTTGTTTCCGGCAGTAAGTGTGGCCTGGAACATTAGCGATGAACCATTCTTTAAAAAAGCCCTTCCGTTTATCAATTACATGAAGTTCAGAAGTTCGTTGGGTACAGTGGGCTCTGATGATTTTCCAAATACCTACCGTTATATATATGAAGAAATCTACAATGCGCCGTCAACAGCTGCCAACTCTTACTGGTTTGGCGAAAATAATGGTTTACAGTACGGAATTACCCCTGGGGCACTTGCAAACGAAGATGTAAGGTGGGAGCAGGAGCGAAAGCTTGATGTTGGTACAGATATTAAATTGTTAAACAGCAAATTGGGGATAACTTTCGATTATTTTAACCACAGGAGATACGATATTTTAACCGTTAGGGAAACTGTTCCTAATTTCTCTGGCATTACATTGCCTCCGGTAAATTTGGGTATCGTAAATAACAAGGGTTTTGAGCTCGATCTGTCCTATCAGAATAACATATCCGAAAACTTCTCATATTTTGTTAAAGGCAACATTTCCATCTATAAAAACAAAATCATTTACCGCGATGAGCCCTACAACCAGGGCAACCCGCTGCTAATGCGCACAGGAAGGCCTATTGGCCAGATTTATGGATACACCAATATCGGTTTCTACAACGATGCTGCCGATATTGCCAACAGCCCAACCTCTGTGGGCAGGGCAGTTAAGCCCGGCGATTTAAAGTATGCCGATATCAACAACGACGGAAAAATAGACCAGGGTGATATCGGTCCGATTGGCAACCCCAATATCCCCCAAATCAATTATGGTTTTTCTTTAGGCACGAGCTACAAAGGATTTGATATTTCAGTGCTTTTTCAGGGGGCGGCAAAAGGAAGCTTAAGCGCCTCTACCATGTTCCAGATCGGGAATGTTAATGGTACCCCATCCGAAATACATTTAAAAAGATGGACACCTGAAACAAAAGAAACCGCAGAGTTACCGCGCTTGGGCGGCCCCAACTTTGATCAGTCTACCTTTTGGTTACGGCCAACAGATTACATCAGGCTTAAAAATGTAGAACTGGGCTATAATTTTAACAACACAATGGTGAAGAAAATTGGTTTATCCAATGCCAGGGTTTATGCAAGTGCCGCAAATCTGATCACCTGGTTTAAACTGAAAATCTACGATGTAGATCCTGAGTCTATAAACTCTTCAGGAACGGTTGAGGCCTATTCATCTTATCCTCAGCAAAAAATAGTAAACCTAGGCTTACAGGTAACATTTTAATTATAAGAACATAAACCAACATGCTTTTGCCGACGCCCGAAAGGGAATGATTACAAAATCATGATGGCTTCATCACAGTGGAAAAAAAAATAGATAAACAGATGAAAAATATTAATTATTTAAAAACCCTCTTACTGGTTGGCTTACTAGCAATAGGCGCTGCTGCCTGTAAAAAAACGGATAGCAGTAGTTTTTTGGATAAAACAGATGTGGGGCAGCTTAATGAAGCTACTGTATTTGCAGATAGTTTGTTAACCTTCCGGTTTTTAACGGGCATTTATACAGGTTTGGCTGGTACCTATTATCTTGATAATGGTTTAACCGGCGGTGGCTTATGGTCGTACAGTGATGCATCTGATGATTCGGATATTGTATGGAGCGGCGCAACGGCACAAATAGCCCCCGCATTTAATTCAGCAACATTTCAAAGCCAGGCCGATTTTAGCAGGTTTAAAAATCATTGGAACAATTGTTATAATAACATCAGGCGGGTAAATGTTTTTTTGGCCAACGTAGATCGGTCTCCGATTTCGGCTGCCAGAAGAGCAAGCTTGAAGTTAGAAGCCAGGTTTTTAAGGGCTTATTATTACTGGCACCTGTTACGTAATTACAGTGGTGTGCCCGTTATCGGTGATAGGGTATATGCCATAACCGACGATTTCGATTTACCCCGGTCTACATTTGCCGAAACCGTAAATTATATCGTTAGTGAACTGGATGCCTGTTCGGCTTTGCCGGTAACCACAAAACTTGAAGATTTTGGCCGTCCAACAAAAGGTGCGGCATTGGGCCTAAAATCAAAGGTTTTGCTCTTGGCTGCTAGTCCGCTTTTTAATGGGCAAAATCCCGGTACTGGTAACAATAAAAACCTGGCGGGTTACGAAAGTTTAGATAATAACAGGTGGAAACTGGCTGCCGATGCGGCCAAGGCCGTAATGGATATGGGGATTTATAGTTTGGTTAAGGATAATTCAACCGCACCAGGTTATGGGTACTACCAGATGATGATCACCAGAAATACACCCGAGCATATCTTCCAGGTGATGAAATCGACGAACAGGTGGTACGAAAGTTTTCTGCTTCCGGTTTCGCGCGGTGGGCAGGCCTATTCTTATCCTACGCAGGAACTGGTAGATACCTATCCGATGAAAAACGGCAAAAACATCAATGAAACAGGCTCTGGTTATGTAGAAGCAGATATGTATAAAAACAGGGATCCCCGTTTCTATTATTCTATTTTATACGATGGCAGTTTGTGGTTAAACAACACCACTAACACCAAAACGGTGGTTAATTTATATGCCAATGCCCCTGGTGATGGATTAGGTACCTCTGGATCTACTAAAACAGGATATTTATACCGGAAATTTTGCCATGAAGGTGCCGGTGGCAATTTTGGCATATCCAATAATATTGGTTTGGTTGCCATCCGGTATGCCGAAATATTACTGAATTATGCTGAAGCACTTAACGAATTTAGCGGTCCGGGCACTGAAGTGTACCAGGCAGTTGAGCAAATTAGGGAAAGGGCAGGTTTAGTTCCGTTCCAATTGCCTGTTGGCCTTAATAAAGACCAAATGAGAGAGGCAATCCGCAACGAAAGAAGGGTAGAGCTAACCTACGAAGAAGCGACCAGGTTTTTCGATATCAAAAGGTGGAAACTGGCAGAAACCTTAATAAACGGGCCAGCTGGCGGCATGAGGTGGACGCGTAGCGGATCGACGGTTACAGGTGCACGTTTTTCTTTCGAAACCAGAAGGTTTACAAATCCTCAGATGTATTATTTTCCAATTCCTCAATCTGAGATTAATAAAAGCTCGGTATTGATACAGAACCCGGGGTGGTAGGCTTTGAGTTGGCAGTTTAGCGTTTAGAGTTTGGGGTCGATTCGGCAGTAAACCATAAACTAAAAGCAGATAATTAACCATTAAGGAGTTAAGAAAATTAAGATTTAGCAAGTGTTATAAGCAATATGGCTATCAACCATGAACCATCAAACCCATAAACTAAAAGCAGATAATTAACCATTAAGGAGTTAAGAAAATTAAGATTTAACAAGTGTTATCAGCAATATGGCTATCCACTATGAACCATCAAACTATCAAGCAATGAGCTATTAGCAAACGGCTATGAACCATCAAACTATCGACCAATGAACGAGTGCACCCATATAACCCATCAACCAATGATAAATGAACTAATGAGCCCAAATACCAATATTAAAACTCTAGAGCCTATTATATTCTACTCTGGTAAGGAAGATGAGCTGCAGATCTTTTTAAATGAAACCGAATTTGGCGAATTGATTATTATCTCGCTATCTGATGACCAATTAAAAGTGAAGGGAGTATTACTAGAGGAAACAAACGAAATACTGGAGTGGAAACAGGACCATAAAGGGCTTAGGATTTCGGTACCTGAAGGATTAAAGATCAGTGGGAGCGATATGGGGCGTGTATTGAAGGTTACGTTTTAGGTGATAAGGTAAACCAAAAAACGTTATTGCGAGGTACGAAGCAATCTTAAAGCGATCGCTTGGAGTCATTTGATTGTAGTGATTTCTGGATTGCCTAATGAGATTGCTTCGGCTCGCGCTAAGCCCAGCATCGCAATAACGAAAATGCCTATTAACCATCAACAAATAAACTAATGCTCAATGAACCAATCAACCATCAACAAATAAACTAATAGCCAATCAACCATGAACCAATAAACAAATCAACCATAAACCATTAACAATGAAAAACAAAAAACAACTTTGCTTTGCCTTGCTTTTAATGATTTCAAGCGGCATTTTAATGAGTGCTTGTAAAAAGGCAAGCATTTCAGAATCAGAAGCGACAACTTTGGCAAAACCAACCAAATTGAACCTCGTACCGGGAACGCCCCCGAGTTTCGTAACCAACAGTAAAAACCTGAACATTGTAATGTTTGTGCCTACCGATAATCCGGCGCTCTCTGATTACAAAACACGGTTAACTTCATTACTTGTCCATTTTCAGAGCTGGTTCCATACCGAAATGTTAAGGTACGGTTATGATAAATACATGGGATTGCCAAAGATCGATTCGACAGGGTTGGTGCGGTTTATTGAAATACCTGCGCAGGGCGGTCAGGCTGATTATCCCTATAGTGCAAGTGTATCGGCAACCAAAATACTGAACGAAGTTGCCGCATATAAGGCTACACATGCCTCCGAATTTTCTAATTCGAGCCACACCTTAATTTTGTTGCCACAACGAACCGATGGCAGTTTCGACCAGCCTTTTTATGGTTATGGTAAAAACTGTTTTGCCACGGATAATACAAATATGGCTGTCGATAAAATTCCAAATGCAACCTCCAATCTGTTGGGCGGAATGTTGCACGAACTTGGTCATGGTTTAAATTTACCACACGATCATGCCAAATACGCTTCAGAGCAACCTACATTGGGCACCTCGTTAATGGGCTCAGGTAATGTAACTTTTAGTAAAGGTGAACCTACATTTTTAACAGAGGTTGATGCTGCGATCCTTAACCGCAACGAGGTTTTTCAGAATCCATTGCCAACGGAAATCCCTTACGAGGCCGCAACCACAACCATTAGTCCTCAGTTTGCATATAATGCTACAACGCAGTCTTTCAACGTTAACGGATCTTTTACCAGCAATAAAGAAGTGAGCGATATCCTGATTTATATGGACCCCGATTTGGGAAGTAGCGATGCCGATTACAATGCGGTGGCCTGGCGCTCAAATCCTGGTGCCGGTAATACCATTTCTGCCACAATACCTTTTAGCGAGCTTTCTTATAAAACCAACGAAACTTACAACATCAGGGTTAAACTTCTGCTTAAAAATGGGGCTAACGTAAGTAAAGGTTATTCGTTTTCATTTCTGGGCGGTGTGCCGCAGGTTGGTGCCAATGGATCGGCCAAAGTATTCCAGAATACAAGTTATACAGGTTATGGGGTATCGCTGCCGGTAGGCCAGTATACAACAGCTGATCTGATTAGCCGTGGCATTAGCAATAATGATATCTCATCGGTAAATGTGGGTTTAGGCGTGAAAATAATTTTATACGATGGAGATAACTTTACGGGCAATAGCATAGAATTAACTGATACCATTTGGTACATGCCTACATTTAACGATAAAGCATCATCCATTAAAGTGATTGCCCTCTAATTATAGTATTTTTAAGCAGGCCTATATAATGTTTCAAATCATGAAATTACGTTTTTTTAAGTCTGTTATTTGCACTGTTTACCCAGCTTATGTTTGGGCAAACAGTGTAATAAGTTGCTGCACACTGCTGCATCTGTAAATCCCCGTAAGAAGAAACCATTGAACAATAAAGATTAACACGCAAAACTGAACATGAAAAATATATTAAGATATGTATGGCTGGCAATGGCAACTACAGCTGTTGTAAATCATGCAGATGCACAGTGGACGGGGCCAAAGCGTAAAGCTACCCAGGAAGTTGAAGTGAAATATGGAACTTTAACCCCACCACACCGTACTGATGCCGATATGCAGGCTTTCCGCAGTTATGGTTTGGGCCAGTTTATCCATTGGGGCATTTATTCGATAGCGGGCAATGAGTGGAATGGGGTAAGTGCAAGGGGAGGCGCGGCAGCTTCGGAGTGGATCCGCTCATGGGGCGGGCCTACAGCGCCAAAAGATTGGACAACAACTTATGATAACCTGTACAAGCAGTTTAACCCGAAAAACTTCGATGCCAAACGATGGGCCAAACAGGCAAAAGAGATGGGCGCGAAGTATGTTATTTTTACCACCAAACACCACGATGGCTTTGCATTATGGCCTACCAAATATTCTGATTATAACATTTCGGCCACTCCTTATAAAAAGGATATCGTAAAGGAGGTAGTTGATGCCTATACCGCAGAGGGCATTGATGTATACCTTTATTTTTCTATCCTCGAATGGAGTAATCCAAATTATATGGGCAAAGCGCCAAAAACCGACGAGGAGAAGGCTAAGTTTGATAAATTCTTACAATATACCCGCAACCAACTTTTAGAACAGTTGGATAATTACCCTAAAATTAAAGGCTTCTGGTTTGATGGTACCTGGGATGCCTCGTGGAAAAGTGCTTACCAATTTACCTACAACCTGGAAAAAGAACTCCGCGAAAAACATCCCGGTTTAATTATCGGTTCGCGTTTCCGTAATGATGAACACGGCTCGCGGCATTTTGATTCAAACGGTAATATCCTTGGCGATTATGAGCAGGGCTGGGAACGTAAATTGCCTGCCGAGTTCGAATGGTTAAACGGTAACGATTGGGATGCAGTGATGACCATCCCGCCTAACGGCTGGGGATATATGAAAGATTGGTCGGGCATTTATACCAAAACTACCGACGATTTATTGGATATGCTGATGCACTCGGTATCGATGAACGGCAATTTTGTGCTCAACTTTGGTCCCGATGGCAATGGCAACATGCACCCCGAAGAAGATCAGCTGGCAAAAGAAATTGGCGCATGGATGAAACAAAATGCGGAAGCTGTTTATGGTGTACGCCATGCGGATTTAACGCCTTCTAAATTGGGTTATTTTACCCAAAAAGAGGATAATCTGTATTTAACGGTATTCAACAGGCCTGTAAATAACATTGTACGTATTGCGGTACCCAAAAATGCCAGGCAGGTTCCAGGTAGCGCCTCGTTATTAATTAACGCTAAAAGTTTGCCGTTAAAACAATCAGATATAGGTTTGGATCTTGATAAAAACACCTATTATGATGTTACGCTTCCAAAAGATTTTCAGGTGAGCAGGGCATTTGTAATCAAGATGAAATTGGTTGCGCCAAAAGTAAAATCGACAAAGCTAATGGATGCGAAAATGTAATAGTCCTCCTTTGCAACGGGGATTATTGAGCTCTGCATTTGTAATGCAGAATGAGCATAAATTATTAGCGATAAAATCGCTGTTCTCTTCCATCCTCGTTACAAACGAGGACGAGAGAGGCGATAGAGACAAAAACCGTCATTTCGAATGAAGCGCAGCGAAATGGAGAAATCTATAGAAAATAGATTTATTAATCGTCCTCGTTTGCAACGGTGATTATTGAGGTCTGCATTTGTAATGCAGCATGAGCATAATTTATAAGCGATAAAATCGCTATTCTCGTCCATCCTCGTTACAAACGAGGACGAGAGAGACGATAGAGACAAAAACCGTCATTTCGACTGAAGCGCAGCGAAATGGAGAAATCTATAGAAAATAGATTTATTAATGGTCCTCGTTTGCAACGGGGATTATTGAGCTCTGCATTTGTAATGCAGCATGAGCATAATTTATAAGCGATAAAATCGCTGTTCTCTTCCATCCTCGTTACAAACGAGGACGATAGAGACGATAGAGACAAAAACCGTCATTTCGACTGAAGCGCAGCGAAATGGAGAAATCTATAGAAAATAGATTTATTAATGGTCCTCGTTTGCAACGAAGATTATTGAGCTCTGCATTTGTAATGCAGCATGAGAATAATAAATAACAAGCATATCGCCCCAGGCCGATAATAAAGTTTATTAAAAAAACACAATAACTCCAGAGGGATGAAGAGCCTCAATTTTATACAAAGAATGAAGATACACAGTTCCAGATTTAGAAAATCACTTTTAATTGCCCTATTTGGCCTTACTGCCAGTTTAGCATCGGCACAACAAAAAGCGAGGATTACCTTGCCCTTTAATGCCGATTGGCAGTTTAAAAAAACAAAAGACAGTGCTGCTACCAAATGGGAGAAAGTAACCCTTCCGCACACCTGGAATGCGGTTGATATGCAAACCACCAAAAACTTTTACGAAGGTGAAGGCATTTATAAAAAAGACATTGTTTTTGGCAACGAATATAAAGACAAACGTCTTTTTTTAAAGTTCGAAGGCGTGGGCCAAACTGCCGAGGTATATGTAAACAATAAACTCGTGGGCAAACACAGAGGTGCCTATAGTGCCTTTTGCCTTGATATTACCTATGCCGTAGTGCTGGGTAAAAACAATACCATTGTGGTGAAGGCCAATAACACGGCAAAGCGGGATATTATCCCTGTAAACCACTTTCTTTTTGGGATTTACGGCGGTATCTATCGTCCGGTTGAACTGATTGCAACGAATAAACTCAACATCACCACTACCGATTACGCTTCGCCGGGGATTTACATCTCGCAGCGTAATGTTTCCGACAAGTCGGCCGATATTGCAGTAGAAATTAAGGTCGAAAACAAATTAGCCCTTGCTACCGATGTATCCATCGAAACTACCATTTACAATGAGGCCGGAAAAAGCGTGGCACAGCAAAATGAAAAACACCTGGTAAACACCCAGGGCAGGCAGAATTATGTGCAGCAACTGCTGGTTCAAAATCCTACACTGTGGGACGGTTTTAATCGTCCTTATCTCTATAAAGTAGTTACCCGTATCATTAAGGATGATCAGGTAATGGATGAAGTTACGCAGCCGCTCGGTATCCGTACGTTCGAACTCGTTGCCGGAAAAGGGATGATGCTGAACGGTAAACGCTATAATATGTATGGTGTTTCGAGGCATCAGGACCGTTGGCAGTATGGTAGTGCGCTAAGCAATGCCCAGCATAAAGAAGACCTGGATATGATCAAAGAAATGGGCGCCACAACCATCCGGCTGGCACATTATCAACAGGCAGAATACCTGTATTCGCAATGCGATAGTATGGGCTTTATCATTTCGGCAGAAATTCCTTTTGTAAATACGTATACAGGTGAGGAGGGTGAAAATGCAAAACAACAGTTAACGGAACTGATTAAACAGAATTACAACCATCCTGCTATTTACATGTGGGGCTTACATAATGAAGTGTATGGTAAAACGCCTGCCGATTTCCCGTCCGTATTAAGCCGCGATTTAAACGAGCTTGCCAAAGAGATCGATCCGCACCGTTACACCATCACGGTGAGTGGTTATGGCGAAATGGAGCGGCCAACCAATCTCAATGCCGATGTACAGGGCATGAACCGCTATTACGGCTGGTATGAAGGTAAAATTGGTGGTCTGGAAAAATGGGCAACCGATCTGCAAGCTAAATACCCTGATAACAAAGTTATTTTATCCGAATATGGTGCTGATGGTAATATCCTGCACCAACAGGAACAGGCCGATTTAAAAGATACTTACAACTATACCCTGCCCGACTATCCGGAGACCTACGAAACTAAAACCCACGAAATTCAATGGCCTATTTTGGCCAAACACCCTTACATACTGGCTTCGTATGTATGGAATATGTTCGATTTTGCTACGCCCATGTGGAACCGCGGCAGTATGCCTGCCCGAAACATGAAAGGTTTGGTATCTTTTGACCGGAAAGTAAAAAAAGATGCTTTTTACTGGTACAAAGCCAACTGGAGCAAGGCCCCGGTGTTGTACCTAACCGAAAGGAGGGCCAAAGTACGCAGGCACCAGGTTACCGACGTAAGCGTTTATTCGAATATCGGCACGCCAAAGCTCTGGTTAAACGGAAAGAAAATTACCGTCGAGCCGAAACTGGTTGATGGCAATGTACTGTATAAATTCGAAAACATTATGCTTAAAAAAGGCTCGAACACCATCGAAACCTCAGTAATTAAAGAAGGTAAAACCATAAAAGACAGCATTAACTGGGATTTTAATGGATAAGATTTAAATGTAAATAGGATGGCGCCCTATAATCTGGTTGATTAGGCCAGATTAGGCCATCGATACGAAAAGCACATTGGATTGGTTATCCCCTGTGTTGCCGTATTACATTTATTTGGTTAGTTAATGATTGCGTTGCGGTGGATGCTGCCGCGCAATCTTAACGTTAGCAGGGTTCTGTCATTCTGAGCGCAGCGAAGAATCTCTAACCAAGGAACGACTGACAAGCGTTAGCGAGAATGTTTTTTTTCCGCTCTACGCCGCGGGGCATCAAACTTTTGAAGCATCAAAAGTATGCAAAAATGCTTTGTCAATCCGGCAATGTGCCTTTTGCTCAGCCCTACGCTCATCAAAAAACAGCGGCACTTGTTTTGTTCGTTTCTGCTCAAACGGAGTAATTGCAAAATTTAACACAAAACCACTTCGTTTTAGGTTTGGAACTGCTAATTGTTCTGATGTGCACCTGTTTTTTGATTTTTTCCGGCACTTGGGATTGACAGGCCTGCATCGGTAAAACCTGGATAAGAACGAAGTTAGTTCCTGTATAGCGTTGTAAAAAAGATGTGTCTACACGATAGGTGTAGGCGGGAACCTTCTAAGCTTGCGCTCGTTTCCAAACGAGTGCATCAATAACTTTACGATTTTATCGTTTGTAAGAGATAGGCTACACCACGGCAAAAAATATATCCCGCAGAATTCTTGGTAATCTGGCATATTGAAAATAGCGTTAGCAGGGTTCTGTCATTCTGAGCGCAGCGAAGAATCTCTAACTTAAGAACCACTGAGCCTTAGTACCTACAACCTAATCAATGTGAGTAGTTTATCAGGTGTGGTGCTCATCAAAAACAGATCCTTCGCTGTGCTCAGGATGACAAATTTCTTTATATGAGCTTTAATAATCTTATATGCCTTATATGGTCGTTTTTTATTCAGATCTATTGTTTGGTGGGCCACTAAACAGTAAAGAAGCGTTAGCAGGGTTCTGTCATTCTGAGCGCAGGGAAGAATCTCTAACTTAAGAACCACTGAGCCTTAGTACCTACAACCTAATCAAAGTGAGTAGTTTATGAGTTGTCGTGCTCATCAAAAACAGATCCTTCGCTGCGCTCAGGATGACAAATTTCATTGTGTGAGCTTGAATAATCTTATATGCCTTATATGGTCGTTTTTTATTCAGATCTATGGTTTGGTGGGCCGCTAAAAAGTAGAGAAGAGCGTTAGTTGCTAGTTTAAACTTTTCGAACGCTAATTTGAACTTGGCTAATGCTAATTTGAACTTGGCTAACGCTAATTTGAACTTGGCTAACGCTAGTTTGAACTTGGCTAACGCTAGTTTGAACTTGGCTAACGCTAGTTTGAACTTGGCTAATGCTAATTTGAACTTGGCTAACGCTAATTTGAACTTGGCTAACACCAGTTTTAACTTGGCTAACACCAGTTTTAACTTGGCTAATGCTAATTTGAACTTGGCTAACGCTAGATTGAACTTGGCTAACGCTAATTAGAACTTGGCGAATGCTAATTTGAACTTGGCTAACGCTAGTTTTAACTTGGCTAACGCTAGTTTGAACTTGGCTAACACCAGTTTGAACTTGGCTAGTGCTAGTTTGAACTTAGCCAATACTAATTTGAATTAGGCTAATGCTAGTTTGAACTTAGCTAACGCTAATTTGGGTCTATTCAGTAAGCTGTACCATTGATTAAATCTGTCTTCGAAAAATGTTATTACTCAAGCCCTTCGCAATTTTAACTGATTCCAATAATCATAAATAAAAAAAGCAGCTGTTATATAGGGATTAACAGCTGCTTAGTTTTGAAATGGGGTCGGGATGATTTTTTTCATATGTATTTAAGTTTTCTTCATTCTGATTTTACTAATGACCCTATATTTAGGATCGGAAGAACCGTATAAGGCTTTGATGTAATTTTTTACAGCTAGTGAAAGATCGCATAAACCAACCTTATCTTTAAATAAGATGTCGTTACGCAACTGTCTGGAATTAAAAATATCGGTATTTACCTTAATTACAGCATCGTTTTTTTGTTTTAAATCGGCATGTAATGCCTGGAGTTGAGCTATTTGAAGTTCTGGTTCATTTGGTAAGTACTCAGGTACGATTTCGGCCTGTTTAATTAATTTGTCGAAGTTATCAACCAGATCGTCGTAGCCAAGCTGTGCGTTCGAAATATGCACTGGCATATTACCTGTTGCATCAGCTGTTTCGTCTTTTACAGGCTTAGCCCTTCTTCCCTGCAGTTTCCGGTGCTGGTTTTCAAATCCTTCAATCTGCTGATTACTAAGGTTCAGCGCTTTTAAAAAAGCAAAAATGCGTGTACTCAATTTTTTGAGTGGCTCGAAAGCTACATTTCGGCGCTGACTGGTATCTTTTTGTAAAGCCAGCTGGCTGTTTAGTGCTTCCAAAGCTAAGGTAGAATCTGCAGCTGCTTTTTGGAGGTTGGCCAGCTTGATAACCTCCATGGGAGGGTTGTATGCTGCTCCGTAGCTTTCTACTGCAGATACGATGATTTTAAAGTCGGCTACTTTTTTGGCGTAACCACTTTCCTGATTAATTGGCATAGACTTTTGAATTAGTTATTAAATAATTGATGTTAAGGTAGTTATTTTAATACATACAACCTATAGTGTTGATCGTATTTTTGTATGAATTATAAATATAAATTTTGTACCTATAGAATTCATACCTGTATTTTTTTGCTGATAGTTTCAGCGTTGTTGGTTTTACCACAAAGGGGCACAAAGCTGGGTGCGTGAATAATTACATATGGCCATTTTAATCATTAAGGAATTAAGGTAGTTAAGACGTTTGCCCTACACTTAATGTTCTTAACTTCTTAATGGTAAACAGCATTTTTATTGCTGGATAGCTAATTGAATTTTCAGTGTTGTTGGTTTTTACCACAAAGGGGCACAAAGCTGGATGCGTGAATAATTACATATAGCCATTTTTATCATTAAGGAATTAAGGTAGTTATGTTTGCCCTAAACTTAATGTTCTTAACTTCTTAGTGGTAAACAGCATTCATATTGCTGGATAACTAATTGAATTTTCAGTGTTGTTGGTTTTTACCACAAAGGGCGCAAAGCTGGATGCATGAATAATTACATATGGCCATTTAATCATTAAGGTAGTTAAGACGTTTGCCCTATACTTAATGTTCTTAACTTCTTAATGGTAAACAGCATTCATATCTGTCATTCTGAGCGCAGCGAAGAATCTCTAAACCAAGAACCACTGAGTATTAACCCCTCAACAACCTAATGAAAGTGAGTATCTCATGAACTGTGGTGCTCATCAAAAACAGATCCTTCGCTGCGCTCAGGATGACAAATTTCTCCTAGCTTGCACTCGTTTCCAACCGAGTGCATCAATAACTTTACGATTTTATCGTTTGTAAGAGATAGGTTACACCACGGCAAAAAAATATATCCCGCAGATTTAAGGGGATTGCCGCAGAATTCTTGGTAATCTGGCATATTGAAAATAGCGTTAGCAGGATTCTGTCATTCTGAGCATAGCGAAGAATCTCTAACCAAGGAACGACTGACCAGCGTTAGCGAGAATGTTTTTTTTCCGCTCTTTGCCGCGGGGGCATCAAACTTTTGAAGCATCAAAAGTATGCAAAAATGCTTTGTCAATCCGGCAATGTGCCTTTTGCTCAGCCCTACGCTCATCAAAAAACAGCGGCACTTGTTTTGTTCGTTTCTGCTCGAACGGAGTAATTGCAAAATTTAACACAAAACCACTGCGTTTTAGGTTTGGAACTGCAGATTGTTCTGATGTGCACCTGTTTTTTGATTTTCCCCGGCACTTGGGCTTGACAGGCCTGCATCGGTAAAACCTGTAATGGAACAACGCCAGTACCTGCCAGGTGCCATAAAAAAGATGTGTCTACATGATAGCTTTGTTCATAGCTTGCGCTCAAGATGACAAATTTCTTCATATGAGCTTTAATAATCTTATATGCCTTACATGGTCGTTTTTTATTCAGATCTATTGTTTGGTGGGCCACCAAACAGTAAAGAAGCGTTAGCAGAGTTCTGTCATTCTGAGTGCAGCGAAGAATCTCTAACCCAAGAACCACTGAGCATTAGTACCCAACAACCTGATGAAAGTGAGTAACTCATCAGGTTGGTGCTCATCAAAAACAGATGCTTCGCTGCACTCAGGATGGCAATGCCTTTCACTTTGAAAATCAGTATTTAAAGTATGTGATTTTATAAATCAGGCCGTTTTATTATCTTCACCGAAAAAAAAATACCATGCGCTCTCCATTCTTTTGCTTATCAGTGATCCTGATGGTATGTTTAGCATCCTGTAAGAAAAATAACATGGCTCCCGACCCTGTTAATCCGGCAGGAAAGCCAGTGCTTGTTGATACCAGCAAGATAACAGGCTGGTGGCAAGCAACCGGAACAGACAGGTTGTTTAACTCGCTCTATATTCCGGGAAAAACAAATGTTATTGCAGACTATAGCTCGATGTATAGCTACGATCTGGAGAGCGATATGGAAATCGGACCGGATTCTATGGTGCGTTTCGGCCCCAGTCATGGCGTGATCAGAAAGCTAACAGACGATTCGCTAACCCTATATATCAACAACAAGGTTTACAGGCATAAAAGACTGAAGATTCCACCGAGCGAATACGGTATCAGAACACTTGCCAAAAGTTCGGTTGAAGCAATAGCTTGCCTGAATTCTAAAGGAGATGCTTATTCGTATTCGGCCGGATTGGGTGGTTTGGGTTATCATTCGATCAGAAAAACAGGTATCGACGGTTCTGACAGCTTTATCCGGATATATGAACCCCGCTTGTTCAGTGTAGGTGCAATGACGATGGAAGATGATGACAACATCTTGTTTGGTGGAGAATATTACCTGTTACGTTATACTATTTCCAAAGATAAAGTGGAACTGCTTATGGGCGCAAGTCCTGTGCCTTATCCTGCATCATTGGATATCCCGGATAATGTTCACTATAGCCAATCGTGGCTGGATACCTGGAGCTTCCAGGGGCTTGCTGTTGCGGGTAATGGTGATATCTATTTTAAACAGGGTTCTGTGATCCGCAGGATTGAGAAGGCAACGGGGATTATCAGAACGGTTATCGGAAAAGACAAAGCAGGATCGGAGTATGTTTCAGACCCGAGTGATCCTTTGAAAATGTCGGGCATTGGCAGTCTGATATATGGATGGTCGGGTGGTATTTATTTTGGGAGCGCGGGTTACATCTGGAAATATACCGCCTCAAGTAAACAGGTAGCGCGCATTATAGCGGATAATACTTATCTGCAAAAGCCTGAGTCGGCAGATAATACGCCGGTTGAGCAGGCAGGAGTGGCTACCCCATCTGCGTATGCGCTTGCGGCAAACGGCGACCTGTTTATTGCATCATTTAACTGGCGCATCAAAAAAATACCAGTCAGTGATAACCGGATGAAGGTTATAGCCGGAACCATTTCCAGTTATTTTCCGATGGATGGTGTAGATATCGATAATGCGCTGATCACCAGGTTATCTCCGGCACAGGCCATGTTGGTACTGCCAAACGGCAATGTGGTAATGGTTGTAAATAAACGCCTGCGCATGCTTTACCTAAAATAAGGGAAATGTTGGTTACAGCTGTATCAACGTATCCACAATCAATATCACACCTAATCCAAGTAGCACCAGGTAGCTGTACTTAAAAAAGTGTGCTCCTTCCATACGTGCGTTAAGTATTCTCCCGATTAGTATGGCAGGAATCACCGCCGGCAGCGACCATAGGAAATAGCGCAGCAGAACCATATTCAGTAAGCCGGTATACCAATAACCCAGTACGCCAACCAAACTCGCAATCAGGAAATAAGCTTGTAAGGTAGCCCTGAAATGCTGGGCAGTCCAACCACGCTTGGCCCCGTAAATCACAAGTGGCGGGCCATTAATGCCATAGGCACCGCCCAAAATACCCGAGAGTAAGCCACAGCCCAATAACCACCATCGATGATCCTCGGCAAGGGCCTTTAACTGTCGGCCGATTAATAAATAAATGGCAAAACAGATAATCAATACACCAAGCCCTAGCTTTACACCTGATTCTGCAACGTGCACCAAAAGCCATAAGCCCAGCGGAATGCCCATCATGGCGTAAACAATCAAATTGCCAGCACTTTTTAAATGTATCTTTTGATGGTCCTGAACCACCACGAAACCGGCAATGGTAACCGATACCAATACCGAAAGCGGTACGGCAACATCAAGCGGCATAAACAAAGCGAGCAAGGGAACGGCAACCAGCGATTCGCCAAATCCAAAGGCAGAACGGAAGATGCTAGCCACGAAAATAATAAGCGCAATTGGAAAAATAACGGTACCTGGAAACATCTGTAAATTTACGGATTTTAGGGGAGATTATGCTGTTTAAATACCGTTAATTGGCCTTTTAGCGTTGTTTTTTTTACCGTAAAGGCACAAAGTTAGGTGTGTGGTTAATTGGCTTTTTGTTGTTTTTTTACTACAGGGGGCACAAACCTCGGTGCATGAATTATTGTATTAGGCTATTTTAATCATTAAGGAGTTAAGATAGTTAAGGCGTTTGCCCTACACTTAATGTTCTTAACTTCTTAATGGTAAATAGCATTTTTATTGCTGCATGGTTAATTGACTTTTCAGCGTTGTTTTTTTTTACCACAAAGGGGCACAAAGCTGGGTGCGTGAATAATTACATATGGCCATTTTAATCATTAGAGAATCCAAGCTTGCGCTAGTATCTAAATCTGTCCGTTTGCATGTCATATTTAAGTCTAAAACGTGCTCACAATATGATGGATGCCCGTCATTTATTCCACATTCCAAAAAGCTCCTTTTGATTTGGCAACATCTTTATCGCTATAGGGTACATTTATTTTTAATGGCATAGTAATTTGATTTTTTTGGCTCAATCCATTCCCTCAAATTTTTGGGAAGAATAATCATAAGCATATTCAAGTAAATGTGAGGTTGGTGGTTTTCCTTCAGGTGCATGGTACGCATGAACATTTCTATATTTTTCAGAAATAAGATGTAAATTTTTTCTTGCTCTTGAAGCTAAAACATACAGGAGTTTCTTTGAATTTTCAATACCATTATAATCATTAAAATGAGGAACATAACCGTCCAATAAGCCAAAGCCAATAACTGCATCGTATTCTTCACCTTTAGTTCCGTGTATTGTGGAAACAGTAATTCCATCTCGCTGTCTGAATACTTTTCTGAAATTTTCAATATCCCCAATATATGGGTTTCCTTCATCAATCAGTCTCTGAATTCTACTTTCAGAACTTGCAAAAAATGAATTGAAATGCTCATCTAACAAGGGAAAATTGGGAAGTATGATTTTTAACTTTTCACAAATCTGATTAAAGAAATTTTTTAAATAAGTTAAACCGTCTGTCTCGTTTATCTCAAAAGAATTACAAATTCTTAAAAATTCTTTACTACTTACATTTGAAACATCAACTCCTGCACTATCCAGTTCATTTAATATTTCTTTACCCCACCTTAACCTTCTTACATACATAAATGGAGAGGGTTCCGTCAATGCAACTCTTGAAACCTTGAACCAAAAATTATCAATATCCCGAGAAAAAGGAGCCATTCCTGGTCCGTCAAAACTGAAATCAGGAAGTCTGATAATAAGTTTCCTTGTAATGCTTGCGATATGTACCCATTGTGGAGCAGTGATACATATTTCGTTTGGGCTAATTCCGGCTGTTTCTACATTGTACAAAATTAACTGAGCTAATTCTTCAATTAAATCATCTACTGAGACAACTGAATTAAATGTAATTGTACTTGGGTAATCTTTTCCATTACCAAATGCAAGAATTGGAGTTTCGAAAGTTTTATAATAATCAAAATAGTTGATAATAGCCGAAGATGACCTATAGTTTTTATCTAAACTTAATGGTGTCAATTCAAATCCTAATAATTTTTCTAATTCGTCTTTAGGCATTGGGTAGCCTCCCAACGAGTCGTATATAGATTGGTTTGGATCGCCAACAATAAGCGTTTTTGAATTCCCTTTATTTACGCTTAATATTTTAGATATGATGTGATACTGTATTTCCTTAGTGTCCTGATACTCATCAATTAAAATAAAAGGGAATAATTTGGATAGAATATTAGCTACAACTGGTTTTGATTTAAGTATTTCATAAGCGTAAAACAAAATTTGTTCAAAATCAATCTGTCGGTTTGTTTCAAGAATTGCAAAATATTGCCCAAGAATTTTTTTTAGAGAATTATGTTTTTTTGTATCTAGGCAGGTTAAATAGAAACTATCTGTTTTGGCAAGGATACCACAATCATAATAGGTTATTTTTTCTTCTTTATGGGGTTTGCATAATTCGGTCAATATCTTTTCGCTGTCAAACGAGTTAATAACCTTAAAGCCGTTCTTCAATCGTTCAGAATACAAATGATATGGCTTTAAAATCCATTCCATACAAAAAGAATGGATAGTGCCAATCCATAATTGTGTCGTATCAACGCCTAATAACTCAACACGATCCTTTATCTCATCGGAAGCCCTATTAGTGTAGGTTATGGCTATCACGAATTCTTTGTCTGATTTCAACCTGCTTAACTCATAAGCAATTTTGAATGTAAGGGTTCTTGTTTTACCGCTTCCGGGACAAGCAATTAGAAGTACGCTGTTTTCTTCAAGAATTGCATCTTCCTGTTCTTTATTAATACTGTCCTTTTCCCAAATAAACATAATTACTTCAGTTTATCTATTAGGATTAAAATTTGGTCGTCAGGGATTACAAGGTCGAAGTCAAAAACTAAGTCTTGTAATTTATTAGTTCCATTTCTATATTTTAAAAGCTCTGCTTTGCAACTTGTAAAATCGAGGGCATTATCAGCTTCAAAAAGTTTATTCATTCTGTATTGTATAATATCAGCTACAATATTTGAAGAATACGTTTCTTTCGCAAAAAGAATAGCATCAATAATGTAAGCTGGAATTTCAGTCTTATAGGAAATATGTTTGCCCAGCATAATTGCAAACCAACCCTTACCTTCTTGCTTTGCCATTTTAAGCACCCGCTTTCCATAAACAGCAACATCAACACTTTCGATATCCCCCTTTGCTAGGGTACGTGTTGCTGGGTCTACATAAACATCTTTAATTAATCGTTTAACTTCCCACCCATTTCCTTCTGTAATAAAATCAACTTCGAATGTATGATGTGAATAAAAAACCTTTACCCAAGTGTTACCTGCTTCAAATGCATCTAATTTTGTTTTTCTCTCGAAACCTTTTTGCATAGAACCTGCAACTTTTTTCTTATACTTTTTTAGTGCGTCACTGTCGCCAGGATTTTCGGTGGTATCACAGATAGCATCATCTAAGTCAGTTAGAATAGCACATTTCCTTTGTATCCTGTCATTATGGAAAAGTTGCGCAACATTTTCAAAACCTGTGCTTCTGATATTTATCAAACTTATTCCCAACTCGTCCAGGCTTACCCCAAGAACTTTCTTTACCATAATAGGAACTAAAATTTCTTCAGCATCGCCCTCTACCAAAATCACACCTTTAGCAAAGAGCAAATTGGTTCTTACAGCATCCAAGTAACGTTGTACCTGATTGATGTTTTCTGCATCTAAGCTTGTAGAAGGCTGATAAACCTCTGCATAATTTAATTTTTTAGCTAAGATGTTTATGTTTTCTACATTACTGACTTCAGATATCTGGGTAGAATGGGTTGAATATATGATTTGAGTATCACCATAATCTAATTTGTCGAACAATGTTTTCTGAATGTGATTATGGATATGAGCCTCAGGTTCTTCTATAATTAAAAAATTTGCGAAAGTATCTTTTGATTTTCGATATTTAAATTCCAAAAGTTTTAAGGTCAGGAAAATAAGATTTGCACCTCCTAAGCTTAACTCGTGGATACCGCCTTCATATTCTTCTCCTGGTTCTCCAATAAATAATTTTAAGGATTGGAGCAGTTTTTCTGCTTCATCAGGAACACTCGATTTTATAGATAAGGATGAGGGAGAATAAGTAAGCCCAACAGCATCTTGAATTGTAGTTTTGATATCCTCACGGATAGTCTGTACATCTGGAAGTGCTTCAATACTTTCATTCAAATCTCTTACTAAATCGCTGATAGGTTGGTAATCAGCATCTTTTATTTCGCCACTTTTATTTTTTAAAAGGGTGAGTAAAGGATTGGTTCTGTTATTATGGAAATCACTTACAACATCTCTTAGTGCCTGTATAAAAGTAAATGAAACTTCTTTTGCAACAGATAACTGATGAGGAATTTTGGAACCAAATTTTGATGCATCAATAGCAGAAGGAAAAACGACATTTTCAAAATCACCTACAAGTTCTTTGTACACTTCAGGGTCGTTAAAATCAGCTATGCTTTTCCCTGTAAAAAACGTTTCATAGTTATCTAAAATGTTAATATCATCAAGTATAGCTTGTAATCCTGCTTTGTCGCCTTCAACTAACTCAGAAAGTTTTTGTCTGATGTCTGCTTTTGGGCGAAAAAAAAGATTGTAAGTAGCTTTTTCTACATAGTCAGCTTCGGCAATACCGGTTCCGTGTATGAATAATGATTGAATGGCCTCTTCATCATTTAGTTCATCAAATTCAATACTAATAACAATCCAATGACCCTTCCATCTTCCTTTGTCTAAAGTTCTATTAAAATCACCTTCGGTAAGTTTGTAGGCAAATTGTAGAGAAGCATCTTCCAAGAGCAGTCTTATTGCTTTAAAAACATTGGTTTTTCCCGAACCATTTTCACCTATAACGGCGTTTATTCCTTTATTGAAATTAAAATATGCATTTGCAAAATTTCTATAATTGACAAGGCTGACTTTAGATATATACATTTAAAAATTGCGTTTTAAAATTTAGATTTTCAAAACAACTAATATAATACTTTTCTTCGTTCCAGTTGCCAACCATAGATAAACAATTCCTCTGACAGACAAATTGTTATAAGGCCTTGATTCCAGAAGCACCTTTTGTCCCGGAAGCCCGAAAAGTACCGGCTATCCCAATCGTCCTCGTTTGTAACCATAGCCGTTAACCTAAGCTTTAAATATTTCATTTAGCATCTGGAATGCTGATTTTTTACCTTTTTTAGCCTCCAGCAAAAGCGATGTTATTATTGGAGAGACGTATCTATAGTACCATTGTAGTACAGTCATTTCTTTTTTGACCATTGCTCTTATTACTTCAGTTATTGCTATCAGGTGCTTAAATACTTTCCAG